>LADL02003373.1_pt1 | contig 149379 bp, 151 predicted proteins | sample 619721 | NCBI WGS metagenome assembly LADL02 (sample SAMN03397408, study PRJNA257561) | rock porewater metagenome | biome: terrestrial; feature: Opalinus Clay rock; material: porewater; isolation source: Opalinus Clay rock porewater BRC-3 borehole | place: Switzerland: Mt Terri URL, St-Ursanne ...
CCATACCCCGCCGCGTGCAGGCGGGCGGGGATCAGGATTGAGTCGGCAAAGTTGAGAAGGGTCAGGGCCGTACCCGCGATTGAGATGGGAACCCCCAGCTTGACCAGGCGCGCCAGGATGGCGCCGGTGGTAGCTTTGTGCTCTGGTCTCTCAACCCTTCCTCCGGCATGGATCTCATCACGCTGCCGGTAGTAGGCGTAGGCCAGGTAGGCAAGGGCAAAGACCCCGCCCACAATCGTGGCGGCGCTAACCCCAACCGCTCCCCAGGTCTGCCCCCTGCCAACCAGCAGGTAAAGGAGGGCAAAGATCGCCACTGCCCTTGTGGGCTGCTCCAGCATCTGCGAAACCCCATAGGGGGTCATGCGCTGCAGGCCCTGGAACAGGCCCCGAAAGGCGGCAACAATTGAGAATATGAAGATGGCAGGGGCAATGGCAATAATGGTGTAGGCTGCCCGGGGGTCCTTGAGAATGTGGGTGGCGTAGTAGGGGGCTCCCGCCGCTGCCAGGACGGCCACGACCAGCCCAACTACCAATAAGACGACAAAGGTGATGCGGAATATCCGCAGGGCTCCGCCCCGGTCTCCCCAACCCTCGCGTTCCGCCACAAGCTTGGCCAGGGCGATGGGTATACCAATGCCGGGCAGGGCCAGGAGGGCGGTGTAGAGGTTGAAGGCCATTCGAAAGAGGCCAAGGCCCACATCGGCCAGGAAGATGGGTACAATTAGCCAGACCACCGCGCCGATGACCCGGTTCATCAGCCCAGCTACAGCCAGAATAAATGCGCCCTGGAGGAAGGAGGGCCTCGTCTCCGGTGGATCGGTAACCTCACTCCGGCTATTCACCCTGCTCCACCTCTTCAAGCCTCTTGGCCAGCAGGGCGGTGAAGCGCTGCACCCGGTTCTCCCAGGTGTGCTCCCTGGCTGCCGCCAGGCGCGCCTCCAACCTCTCGGGGGTATCCTTCAGGGCCTCTTCGATGGCGCTCAGAGACCCTTCGACCCCGGCGGCCACCGCCACCACGGCTCCCAACTCCTCCACCTGCGGCATGGGGCTGGACACTACGGGACAACCAGCAGCAAGGTACTCATAGACCTTCAGGGGGCTGACGGCCTTGGCCAGCTGGCTCTGGCGAAAGGGGTTAAGGCAGACGTCAAAAAACCGCAGGTACTGGGGGACAACATCCCAGGGCTTCATCCCCAGGAAGTGGATGTTGTCCAGGCCCTGGCAGCTCTGAACATCGGCATCGTGCTCAACAGGGCCAATCATCACAAAGGACCAGTCTGGACGCAGCCGGGCCAGCCGGCCTATGAGCTCCATATCAATCCATTCCTTAATCCGGCCAACGAAACCGATGCGGGGCCCAGGAATACCCTGAAGGTCTGCGGGCATCTCAATCCCCGGGTCCAGGGCCTTGCTGTAGTGGTCGTAGTTGGCGGCGTTTCGAATGAGATGGAGCTCCCTGGCGTGAGGCAGGCGCTCATCATACAGGTCCTTGGAGGTAGTGAAGCTGATGTCGGCTCGCTCCAGGAGACGCCGCTCCAGGTTCCAGACAACCTCCTTGTTGAAGCCCTGAAAGGCAGGGTGGTCGTCCACACAGTCATAGGCCACCAGCGTTTCGCCGAGTTTTCCAACTAGATCGATGCTGTTAGGAAAGTAGGTGAGCAAGATCGGCTTCTTAAAGCCCAGCTTTCGGGCCTGGCGCCTGGTGGCGGAGGCAATTATCGACTGATTCATGCCATTGATGCCCCCAACCTGGTTGGCGAAGGGCAACAGCACTGGCGGCGAGTAGAGCCAGATATTCTCATCGGTCTGACGAAGCCCCTTAAACCACATGGGCCACTTGTACCACAGGGTAGGGTCCTTTATCGGGGAGAGGAGGGTGATTGGGGTCTCGACGTAGAGAATCCGGTTACTCTTGGGAAAGCGCGAGAGAAGCTGCTGCTTCCGGGTCCACAATGGATCCCAGTCATAGCCGCTGAGGCAGATTATGTCACGCCCCTCAAGGCGATATCCGGCCCTAACCTCCGCCTCGCCGTGAGGCAGTTTCCCGGTTTCGGGCATGTTCCTATCGCTGTTCACTGACTATCACCTGCCTGAGGCCACATTATCCGAGGCAGGGAGAAGAGGGTACCCAGGAAGAACCAGAAGTAGACCCCCATAGCCGGGAAGTCCAGCAGGTTCTCGACAAAGGCGTGAAAGATTACGCCCATGAGGCCCGCCAGAAGCCCCAGGGCCAGAAGGCGATCACTGCTCCTTGCCACCCTGGAGATGTTGTACCGGACCCGCCTCAGGGCGGAGATGACAAGATAGCCAAAGGCAAAGAAGCCAAAGAGGCCCATCTGGGCCGCGATTTTCACAAAATAGTTATCGACACTGTAGGCTGCCTCCGAGAAGTACTTAATGGCGACACCCGACCCAAAGCGCCCCAGGCCCAGGCCCAGGATGGGGTCGGCCTCCCAGTACTCGAGCGCCGTATACCAACGGTCCAACCGCCCGGCCTGAAGACTTGAGTAGAGATAGTCGGGGCTGAACATATAGGCCAGACGATACTGAACCCCGGGCACAAGGACCATGGCCAAGAGGCTCACGACGACGATGGCGATAATCAAGCGTCTATCCACCCAGAGGGCAAGCAGGACCGCCGCCGCCAATAACGCCAGCCAGGCGCCCCTGGAGAATGAGACAATCATTGCGGCGCCGAAGACACCAGCGGATAACAGGAAGACCCACTTCCTGAGGCGGTTCTTCTCTGCCAACCAGTGTCCCCCGGCCACAAAGGCGGCAAACATCATCAGGGAACCGAAGACATTGGGGCTACCCATAATAGACCAGGCCCTGGTGCGGACGGCCACCTCTGCGTCGTCAAGCCACTTGCCAGGCATCTCCGCCCCGACAAGGTACTGATAGATGCCAACGGCTGCTACCAACAGCATCAGGGCCACGAAAATGCCGGTAAGGTTCCTAAACTGGCGGGCAGACCGGATAAATGTCGCTCCTACGAAAAACCAGAGGGTTGGCTGTAACAGGACCCTGAGCTCTTCAAAGGCCTGCTGCCGATGGGGAGCGGCGATGAAGTAGACCACCACCACGGCGTAGAAGAGCAGCAAGGGCAGGAGGAGTTGGGTTCCGGCGCCAACACCTGCGCTTGCCGTGGCAGCAGCATCGCCGATGTTCCCGCTAACTGAGGCGCCTTCTCCCTCTTGTTCTTGCGCCATGGCGGCACCCACCTGCAGGTTCTCAGCGGCAGCCCTGATGAGCCACAGTCCCAAAAAGGCCAGCAGGATCAGTTCATCCCAGGCCCCTGCCAGAAAGCCTATCCGATCGAAGCCGTAATCAGCCAGGGCATAGGCGGCAGCAAGCAGCAACAGCAGATAGGCCAGGGCGTCAACAACCGCCGGGACCCTAGCAAGGAACCAACTACCCCTGACCATAGCGCCGACGCGACCACCCAGGGCCTGAAGGGCGGCAATCACCCGATCCCTGGCAGCGGCAGAGCGGCCAACCAGATAGGAGGTAGCATGGTAGGAATCATATGGACCGGCAACAGCCAGATCCGGGGCGGAGAAGATCCAGCCCACAAGGAAGCTGTTGCGGAATGAATTGAGAACGAGGCTGTGGGCCAGCGCTTCTTTCAGGCGCTTCATCTACTGCCCAGCTCCCTCCGACTCTCCCTGTACCTGAAGGTCCACAATTGTGCCCTTCCATTCAAAGGTGCGGGTCTTGACATAGTAGTCCTCAAAGGCAGCGCGAATGGGCTGGCCACCCAAGCGGATCTCGGCCCCGAAGTTGGATGTCTTCCCTTCAATGGTCACAATCATGTCCTTACGGTAGGGATCCGTGGTAAGGACTCGCCGGCCATCATCGGTCTCAACAACGTAGAGGGAATCCCTTACCTCCACATCCTTTACGAAGACGGGAACGAATTGCCCCCTGGCCACAAGTTGGTCGCCAGGCTGAAGCTTGTCTACAGCATCGGGATGCACCAGAGTCAGCACAACGGTGACTGTAACGGTCTTCTCTTCGCCCATGGCGCCCGGCTTCTTGTTTAGGTAAAAAAAGCCGGCAAACAGCGCCAGGAAGACCAATATGAAGGCAAGATCAATAATGTTGATGAGGCCAAAGAGCCTCCCCTTCTGGTCCATCAAGTTGTTCTCCCTCCCCATACTTATACTTACTATAATCCTAACGACAGTGGTTGCCGCAAACAAATAAGAAAATGTGCCAAGAGCACCAACCTGAACACACTTCGACTGAATTCTGTGCGTTCCTGCTGGCACCATGGCACTATGGATTGGAACTATTCCCTGGCAAACCACTCTCTAGCTGTCTTGCTACGGATTATTGGCGCGGCCCTCCCTGTCCTCAAGGAGGTCCCTGCGTTTCTGAACGAAATCATCGCGCTCCACTTCTCCCCGAGCGTAGCGCTCCTCAAGGATCGTCAGGGCCGAAGATCGCTCCCCAAGATCCCTGGCGGAGTTACCTCCGCCGGCTCTGACCCGGTTACGGCTGTTGTCCACTATGAGGCGAACCAGCATGTACCCGGCGAGAATTAGGACACCCCAGAATAGAACCATTAGTATTAGTCCCCCGAAGAAGGAGACAGGTACGGAAAAGGGCAGGTGCATCCGGATATCACTCCTGTCTAATTGTCTCTTGGTCTCTTAATCGCGATTCTCAGCATATGTAACTGACTATACCCTTGGGAAAGACCCTCTCAATTTTGGCCTGAAGGAACTCCTCGACCTCCCGCCGGGCCTCACCGGTGTAGCAGTACTTGCCTCGCCCCTTGGGCCGCATCAGGTCGGCATTATAGATATCAAGAGCCTTGGGTAGCGCCGCCTCATTTATACGCTGGTTGGCGAGGCCATAGGTCATAAAGATGATCTCGATGAAGACCTGTTCCTTAACACCAGAATCCAGCCCCTCTGAAAGGTCAGCAAACATCATCTCATACTGTTGGCGCCAGTCTGGCAGGACCATCACAGGGGCAATGTTAATCCCAACGCGGTATCCGGCATGAAACAGCTTATTGGCTGCTGCGATACGGTGCTCAAGGGCGGAAGTCCCCAGCTCAACGCGGGCTATGTAGTCAGCGGGGTTGACGCTAATGCGGATCTGAGTCTTGTTGTTATGGTCGAGCTCTAAGAGGGGGTCCACCTGAGAAAACTTTGTTGCCAGGGTGGCTCGGGCCTTCGGGATCTCTGCAAAGCGTCTCACAGCCCACTGCAGATTGCCTGTGATGGTGTCTTCAAGCACCATGTCGCTGTTCGAGCCAATCTCAAAGAGGGCCTCGCCCTCGAGTTTGGCTGCTTTTCGCTCAACAGCTCCCATTATTTCCTCCCGGTTGACAAAAACCCGCAGGTAGGAGTTGGTAAAGAAGGTGCAGAGCAGATAGCAGTAGAGGCAGAAGGCCGAACACCCCGACGAGGTGAAGGGCACTATGAAATCGGCTGACCGCTCGTTAGGCACAAGACGGAGCGACTTGCGAATCCCCAGCACCAGAAGGCGCTTAAGCCTTGTGTACTCCTTATCAGGAAGCCCCCGCAGTTCCGGGATTTTGTGATGAGCGTCCACCCAAATGATGTCCTTGCCCTCCTGCTCGTAGCGGGTAAGAAGCTGTCTGCCCAGCTCGTATCCTTCTACCCCCTTTTCAGCATAGACGGCTGTGGGATCAAAAACCGGCATCTGCAGTGGCACCCCCTTTGATAGGCAGCGTGGAACCATTTGTCCCTTAGCTTACCCCATCCTGGGCGGCGGGTTAACATTCAGGAGACAGGAAAAGACTCTGCCTCTGCAGAACATACACTGCAAGAAAACAGCAGACCATCAGAGGGACGGTATGAGTCAGTACTGGAGAATCGTAAGCCATTAGGAGTGATGATCTGTGCTACCTCTACTATTTGGCGTGTTCAATCTCTTCGGGGCATCAGTGCTGCAGGCAATCATAAACAAGGGCCCGACGGAACCGCTGCCCTTTTTTACCATCGCCATCTTCACTATTATTTACTGGTTCGCTGTCGGGGTTTACCTGGCCGAGAATGAGAAGGGCTTTAGAGACATATTGAAGAGAGCGGCCGCCATCCACTGGGTAAGCATTTCTTTCTTCCTCATCTTTGTTGTGGTGAGCTTGGTGCTCTCCTACACGACCTTTGTGGGCGCCCTGGTTCTGGTCCCCCTTGGGTATGTACAGCTATATATCCTACCTGTGGTGGGGTTCGTCAACGCGCTTGGCTCAGTGATTCCACAACTGCTGATCCCCGTTGTCCTGGTTACTTCCAGCTATATTACGATTTTCTTGGCCACTTCAGCCGGGGTGGCCCTGTCAGAGATCATTCCCTTACCCAAGAAGAGGTAAGAACCGCCTGTTGTCTCTGGCCTATCCTCACCTGCGGGATTGAATGTGAGCCCTGGGAATACTTACTATGTCCTGAACTCGGCCCCTAGTAGGTAGTGGTATGTCAGATGACTCAAGGCTTCTGAAGGCCCTATTGGCGGGCCCCGATAGTTCAGGTACTTTCAGAGAATTCTCTTTTGAGATAGAAGAGGGCGTAAGGTCCCTGGGTAAGACCGCCGTCCGCAATGTCTCTAAAGACGATATGCTGACCTACGATGAGGAGGTCGCCCAGATCACCGGCATCGATCTGGCCTTCCACCGCCCTATACTGGGCTGATACCAGCTGCTGCCCCTGCGGATATAAATCCTCGAATACCCGCGTCTTTCATGCGCTGGATCGCCTCGCGGATGCGCTCTTCCTCGACGGTAAGGGCGACGCGAACGTAGTTCATTCCGTTACTTCCCCAGGTAGCACCGGGCGCCACAACTACCGCAAGCTCCTCCAGGAGCAGCTGAGCAAAGCTGCCACCGTCGTGCCCCTCAGGCACCGGCAGCCAGATGTAAAAGGAGCCCTTGGTAACCGGCAGCTCCCAACCCAGGCTGCTAAAGCCCGCCAGGGCGGCGTCGCGGCGTCTCTCATAGACCGAGTTGGAGCGGGAAAACACCGTCTCCGGGCTACTCTTCAGGGCATGGACCGCCGCCAGTTGAACAGGGGTAAAGACCCCAGTGTCAACATTGGTCTTGATCCGCCGGAGGGCGTCGATAATCTTCCTGTTGCCCACAGCAGCGCCAATGCGCCACCCTGTCATGTTGAAGGGCTTTGAGAGTGAGTAGGTCTCAACGGCAATCTCCATGGCTCCGTCAAACTCCAGCACCGACGGGGCCACATAGCCGTCAAAGGTCGTTTCAGCGTAGGCGTTGTCATAACAGAGGATGATATCACGCTGGCGGCAGAAATCAACGACCTCCTGGATGTAAGCGGCCTCCACCACAGCCCCAGTGGGGTTGTTGGGGTAGTTAATAATCATCAATCTGGCGGCCTCGGCCACCTTGGCAGGGATCTGGTCCAGATCAGGCTTGAACCCGTTAGCCTCCGTCAGGGGCATGAAGTGGGGTGCACCGCCTGCCAGGCGGACCTGGGTGGCGTAGACTGGATAGCCGGGGTCTGGCACCAGGGCAACGTCGCCCTTATCGATGACCGCCCAGATCAAATGGGCGAGCCCTTCCTTGGCGCCGTTTAGGGCCGTGACCTCACTGGCCCAATCCAGTTCAACGTTGAAGCGGCGCCGGTAGTATTCTGCTACCGCCTGCCTGAACTCCGGGCAGCCGTTATAGTCAGGATAGTTCTGGTACTCAGGTCTCAGCGCGGCCTCCCGGAGAACCTCTACGATATGGTCTGGTGTTGGCAGTTCTGGGACCGGGTCACCAATGGAGAGATCAATTACGTCAATGCCCTCTGCAATCATCCTTGCCTTCTTCTGGTTCAACTCCGCAAAGAGATAGGGTGGGATGTCTGCTAACCGCCTGGCAAATTCCATGTCCCTGGCCTCCACTTCTCAAGGTAAAATACAGTCTGCGAAGGGGCCATCGGCTCATCATGACGATCCCTTCAGCAGAGTATTCTTGAGGACAGGCGCCAGTTCCTGTTAGGGCCCTTCCTGTCTTCTGATGTCTGGGTGTAGCTCCGTTGTGGCTACAGTGTCTAATGCAACACTCTGGATTATAAGGGGGTAGCTGGGGCGGGTTCTGAGAGTCAAATCACAGTCTAGTTGGACGACCCACCAGAGGCACTGCTACCGCGTCGATTGAGGAGCCGATAGTAGTAGTAGGTCATGCAGGCGACAAACCCGGCTAATAGTGGATGAACCGTTGGGTCATAGGTGATTCTTACGTCGTGCCCGATAACTTCGCCGCCCAAACGGCCCAGCAACTCGTTGTCTCTGAAATGCAGGTTGATGTCAAACCCAAATGTGGTGCCGCCCATTCTACCAGAGATAGCTCCGCTGCTGTCATGGGAAGCGTCGTTAGTGACCTTCAATAGCAGGTCTTTCCCAAGCACTTCACCGCCAACCCTTCCGCTCAGTTGACTGCCGGAAACAGTGAGACCGATGTCCTTGCCATCAATGCTACCACCTGCCCTTCCGGTAAGCTGGGTGGAGGTTACCCGTATATCGAGGTCAGCGCCCCGGAAGGTGCCGCCCATGCGACCGTAAAGACGTTGGTCAGCGATGTCGCAAACGACGCTGAAGCCACCCAAGATTCCGCCAACCCTACCCCTAATCGTCCCATGTGATTGTGTTATGTGCACCGTCATGATCTCCTCCAGTATTTACTATAATTGCAGCTAACCAATGAGATCCTTGACCTGGCCTTCCTTTACCGGAGTATGACTTACGTGATCGCCGTCTAAGAGATACCGCTTAAGCATCAAGCCGCCTATCACCAGGAGGAGAACCCCTAGCAGATCAAGCCAGAGAGGGATCGTGTTCCATGTCCAGCGACCATCAGTGACGGACACAACCCCCGACATCCCCAGGGCGCCTGCAAGGAAGTTGTAGGATGCGTGCAGCAGGGCCACAAGGTACAGGGAACCTGTCCGCAGCAACAGATATCCGAGGCCAAGGCCAACTACAAGAGCCATCACCAGTTGGCTGGGAAAGGGGTGGCCGATGGCAAAGACCAGGCTGCTGGCCCACAACGCTTTGCGTGACCCCATAGTTGCTGACCATCCTGTCAGGAGTACTCCCCGATAGAGGGCCTCCTCGTAGAGGCCAGCAGCGGTCACTGTAGAAAGCATCATGGGCCCGGTAAAGCCGTAGAAGAGATCTTCAAATATGCTCTGAAAGTATTGGTATACTGGCTCAAGTTGGGGAAGAGAGCCCACAAGCTCGTGCACTTCATTGAAGAAGACATTGGCGCCCATGAAGGTGAGTAGAGCCCCGACGATAACCTGCCACCGGGGCCAGCGCAGCAGTGGTTCAGCTCTTGAAAACGACTCCCGGTTAACAAGCCAGACAGCGGTCACAAGGGCCGCCGGAGCAAGCAGGACCTGGGCTGCCCACTGAGCCGCCGCCGGCGAGAGGAACAGTGCCAGGACGCCTTCGGCCAGAAGCTCCAGTGCCCCCATGGTTACTACTATACCTATTCCCCGCCAGAAAGTGAGGACCCCTGTGGAACGCTCCTGCATGAAGTAACCCCTCCCACCAAGATGTGATTCCAGTACCTATTATACATGACATTGTTTGCCATGGTAACCTGTATCGAAAAAGGTAAGCACCTTGATGAGGGCGAAGTTGACTGCGGAACACTACGAACATCTGTTATAGGAGGATTATATCGATGGACTGTATCGTTGTACCGATGACAAGGCCCTGGGCCGAGACAACCGCCACCTGGCAGTATCCTGCCCCCTACTTCATCTACAGCATGACCCCAAATGCCGAGACCATCAACGAGCTACTGGGTGGCAGTTACTGGGCGGTTGTGGATGAGGCCACCGGTGAACTTGTGGGCCACTGCTGCGTTGGCGTCGCTGCCCAGGTTCCAGGCGGCGCCACCGTTGCGGCCTATGAGGATGGCCACGCCCTTGACATTGGCCTGGGCATGAGGCCCGATCTCACCGGTAGGGGTCTTGGCCTCGGTTTTCTCAGGACAGTAGTGGGCTTCGTTGCAGGTGAGTTCGCCCCACGGCGGCTCCGCCTGTCTGTGGCCACCTTCAATCAGCGGGCCATCACCCTCTATGAACGCCTCGGCTTTGTGGTTGAGAAGGTATTCCTGAGCCCTGTAGCAAACACAGATATGGAGTTCCAGTCCATGGTCCTGGACCTTGAGGCCTGAACTGGATACGGCTAACTGGGGTGGGATTCGCTAATCATAGGAATGAGAGGGTGTAGACTGTGTCACAACAGATGAAGCTCTGTGTTATTGGTCTTGGTTATATTGGCCTGCCAACGGCGTCCCTCTTTGCCACTAACGGCTTTGAGGTGGTGGGCCTTGAGGTTAAGGAAGAGGTGGTGGCCGCCATAAACAGCGGCACCGCCCATATCAAGGAACCGGGCCTAAGTACCCTGGTCAAGGCGGCTATAAACTCTGGCAACCTCCGGGCTGTCCTCAGTCCTGAGCCCGCCGACGTGTTTATTATTGCTGTGCCCACTCCCCTCAAGGGTAACCTGCCCGACCTCACCTTTGTGGAGCAGGGCGCCATCTCGGCTGGACAGGTTCTGGAACGGGGGAACCTGGTGATTCTGGAGTCTACCAGCCCCCCCCGGACCACTGAAGACATCGTCCGTCCAATCCTGGAACGGGAATCAGGCCTGACAACGGGCAAGGACTTCTCCCTCGCCTACTGCCCCGAGCGGGTATTGCCCGGCAGCATCCTGACGGAGCTGGTTCGCAACGACCGCATCATCGGCGGTATCGACGAGGCATCGGCCCAGCAGGCCTGGAGGCTCTACTCGCAGGTGGTGGAGGGCGAGATATTCCTGACGGACGCCGCCACCGCTGAAGCGGCCAAGGTTATGGAAAACACCTACCGTGACGTGAACATTGCCCTTGCCAATGAGTTGGCCAAGATCTGCCACGAGATCGGGGTCAATGCCTGGGATGTCATTGAGTTGGCCAACAAGCACCCCCGGGTCAACCTTCACCTGCCCGGACCAGGGGTTGGAGGCCACTGCCTGCCTGTTGATCCGTGGTTCATTGTTGCAGGAAACCCAGAACTCGCCCCAATGATCAGAACGGCGCGGCAGGTAAATGACAGTATGGGATTAGAAGTGGTCAAGCTGGTCACGCGGACGGCGGCTGCCTCAAGCGACAGCGACCAGAAGCGGACCAAGAAGGTAGCAGTCTTCGGGGTCGCCTACAAACCCAATGTTGACGACTACCGCGAATCACCCGCCATCCCCATCATCAGGTCCTTGATGGATAGCGGCTTTGATGTTGGCATCTTTGATCCTTACATCCGCGAGTTTCCCTACGAGATCTCGAGTCTACCTGAAGCCATCAGGAACGCCGATGCCCTGCTGATTCTGGCTAACCACGATGACTTCAAGTTCCTTGACCCAAAGGCCCTGGGGGAGTTGATGCGGCGCAGGACAGTTGTTGATACCCGCAACTGCATCGACAGGGAGCAGTGGCAGGAGGCGGGATTTGAGATCCTCGTCCTGGGCGATGGAACTACCCTCTAGAACCCCCCCCGCTTGTTGACAGATTAACCAGTATCGTGTACTGTTAACACAGGGTATATTTAGATGCTTCTCTAATAATCTAAGTAAGTGCTGTTTGATTACGCTTGAGGCATATCTGACCACGACGAGATAAAGGCGGTGGAGCAACTTGCCCGACCTCGATGATGTCCTGAAGGCCCTTTCCGATAATACGCGGCGCGAGATCCTTGTGGTTCTGAGATCTGGTGACTTGAGCGCCGGTGACATCGCCGATAGGTTCGACATCACCAAGGCGTCGATATCCCACCACCTCAGCGTACTCAAAAACGCAGACCTGATTGACAGCCGCCGGGATGGACAACACATCATCTACAGCCTTAATATGACGGTTTTTCAGGAGTTTCTCAGCGCTTTTGTCGGCAAGTTCAAGCTCAGGGGAGGCGATGGCAATGCGTAGATATCTCATACTGGTGATGATTGTGGCAGCAGTGGGAATAGCGGTATTCAGCTTCCCCCAACTGCCGGACAGAATACCGGTCCATTGGAACTTCCACGGAGAGGTGGATGGATACGGGTCAAAGTCCTTTGGGGCCTTCTGGGGGCCCGGCCTGGCCATCCTGATTTACCTGGGATTCGCCTTCCTGCCCAAGATCGACCCCCTGGGTGAAAACTACCGGCGTTTCCGGGACACCTACATCTTTCTGAGGGACGTCCTGATCGCCTTCTTCCTGGCCCTGTGGGTTGTGCCTGTGATTGCAGGGTTGGGCTACCCTATCAACATGAATACCGCCCTGCCGGTTATCATGTCGCTTCTGATGATTGTCCTTGGCAACTACCTGGGCAAGGTGAAACGCAACTGGTTCCTGGGTATTCGTACTCCCTGGACCCTGAACTCGGAAGAGGTCTGGAACAAGACCCACCGCCTGGGCGGTAGGGCCTTCTTGACCGCCGGCCTGATCAGCCTGGGGGCTAGTTTCACTCCCTATGGGTTCCAGGTCATGATTGGTCTTGTCTTGGCGGTAACGGTTCTCACGGTGGTCTACTCTGCCATCATTGGAAGGCCTAGCGCTTCACAGTAGATCCCAGAAAGCGTAAATCCCGAAAAACCCTGTTCCTGGAGGCCCCCCTCGGGGCCTCCTTATCCTTGGACTATAATCTCTCTCAACCTCACGGCCAGGGCCTCGCTCTCGTCATCCCCGGTGACAATCTCGATATCATCGGGACCGGTGGCACCCAGTCCCAGCTCCACGGCGCGGGCAATCTGCTCCTGCTCAAAGATGCCTCGGTCCTGGATTTCGGGCTTGGTGCCAGCGTGTTTCAAGACGGCCAGCCCGACGGCATCGACGGCAATCCGGTCTGTACCGGCAATAAAGACACCAGTGTCAACCCGGGTCCCGGTGGCTGGCCCTCCGTCGACAAATGCGACAACACCGTCAAGAATGATCAGGTCCGGCTGGAACTGGGTGTTGATCTCAGCAATCATCCGACGCATGTGTTCTGAGCCATGCAGCTGCTTCATGTAATCTGTCCCCTTCTTGGGGACAACGCCGACGGCCAACTTCAGACTGAGAGTGAAGACGCCTCCATACTGGTGGGTCTTGAGACAGGGGGTCCAGACCAGAAAGTCGGCATCGGTTACCGGCCGAGCTACCTTGAAACCTTCTGGCCAGTGGTTTCCCTCTGGCCCAATGGCCTTCCATCCCTCTTCAGGCAGGTCATCGAAGTTGATGAGCTCAGCCCCATGCCTTGCTGCCAGTTCTGGGATGCCCTTCTCCGCCAACACATCCTCGGTGGGTGGGGGTCCGCTACGGTCGCCCAAGCCCAGGGCGGCAGGTCGGCGCTCTTTCAGTTGATTTAGTATCTCTTCAAGGGTGTCATTGTGGGTAGAGCCCGGGGCTTCATCGACGGTGTTGAAGTTGGGCTTCACAAAGACCCTCTTACCCTCAATTCCCTGGGGCTCGGCCAGCTCAAAGCACCTCTTTACGCCGGCCCGCCTGTCCATTGTCTTTACCAGGTAAAGTCTACTCTTCAGGGTTATAACCTCCTCTTCATTCAGAAACCAGTTCCACCTTGGCCCCTCTGAAAACCACATCAAGGTGCATGGGAACCTTGTTGCTGCCCCCGTAGAACAAATCCCCACCAATGCCGATGTGGGCGGTCCCCCGCAGGCACTCATCGGCGCTGATGAAACCGGTGGGGTCGCCGTCACTGAGCCCTACCCCCAGCTCAACAACGAGCCGGTAGTCCTGGTCATAGCGGTCAAAGCAGGCCTGTAGGCGCCGGGCCATCTCTCCGCCGCTAACACTTGTCACATAGCCATCCCTGACCTCAAGGGTCACCGGCTCGTCCACCAGCCCCAGGGGGTCAACCATCTCGCCCTTGACCACAAACTCACCTACTGTCACATCAACGACAACTGTCCCTGAAGCTGAGCCCTCAACTATGCCGGTATAGGCCTCAGAAGGGGGCAGGTAGGCATGGCGCTGTTCACCCTCAACCATGAAGGGGAGCACCTTGAACTGACGGGGCCTGAAAGTGATATCTGTTCCCCCTGGCGCTGTCACCCTTACGAGCCTGGCCTCACCGGTCTCCGCCGGTAGGTCATTGAGGGCAAGAAGCCCCCTGACCATCTGCTCAACCTCGCCAGGGTCGGTGCCCAGGGCGGTCCCAATGGTTTGGCCTGGCCATCTGGGCCTGATCACACCGGAGCGGCCCGAGAAACCTTCTGGCCCTTTGAAGGTGGGGAACAGCCTCCAGTAGGGAAGGGTCTTCCCGATCTCCTCGGAAAACACCGCCAGGATTATGTCATCCTCCCCAAGCTCCCGCAACAAGCCCTCCAGGGGCTTGATGTCCCGTTCCTCGTAGGGGTTAGTGGAGAACAGGAAGAGAGACGCCCTGCACCCCATCTCCCCGGCGGCCTGGCAGAAACCCTCTGCCAACCAGAGACGAGTCGGGTCAGTGAAGCACCAGAGCCGGTCCCCGGGTTTCGCCTTCAGATAGTTCTCAAAGGCGTTAGCACAGTCCCTCTTGGTCTGTTCGTTGTCCAAAATGGCGGCCATAGGTAGGTTCCTCCTGACTTTCTACTGTCTTACCACTATACCATATCTCAAGCCTGGTCCGGCCAGAGGGTCTCGCCGTCATGAGCCAGGCCTATTCCGGTGGCCGATAGCCTCAGGGCGGCAGCGCCCGCTCCCCCAATAACCAGCGCGGCATTGCCCAGGGCCTTGGTATCCAGGAGGGTGTAACCAACATGACCATTGATCTCAGGATTTAGCCCCAGGGTTAGGCCCATCACCGTGACTCCGCCCTTGCCCAGCTTAACCAGGTCATCGAGGATGGCTTGGGCCTCCTTATCATCGGTTGCCAGGCTACCCCTGTCCACCGTCAGCTTTACGTTGCCCGCAGAGCGCCCCAGGTGGCTAAGGGTGGGAACGACAAAGGTGCCATTTACAGATGCCGGTACAACGGAGACGGCCAGTTCGCCGCCGGGGAGCTCCAGGTCAATCTGGTGCAGAAGCCAGTGGATTAATTGGTCGTCTGAAGGTGGAAACCTGCCGTCGTTTGTCAGCAACGGAAAGGGCGGACCCCGGTCAATCTCAAAGCGCAGGTCGGTCCCGGCGGGACAGGTTAGTGAAAGGGTGCTGCCCTGTCCCTCAAGGGCCTGCTCCAGACGGCCCTGGAGCCTATCGGCCATCGACCTGAGCTCCTGGGGCGACACCATGACACCGCGCCAGAAACTGTCGTGAAGGGCCACATACTCCTCCCACTGGGCCCTAGCCCGCTCCTGGCTGGGATAGCCTATAACCGCGATGCGTAGACCGGCGGCCTGGGCCTCCCTTAAAGCCCTGTCCTCTGCCTCTTCCCATAGCTTAAGGCGGTTGATTGAGAGGCCGTCCAGGTCTATCGTGTCATGAGACCCGGGCAGTGACAGCAGAACATCGGCCTGCCGCAGCAGCTCTGCATAGGCAGGGTGCCCTTCCTCAAGGCGCTCCTCGGGGAGGTCAAAGAGCAGCCTCCTGAGATGCCCCGGACTTGAGGGGAGCACCAGGGCATCACCACCAGCAAGGCGAGCGGTGAAGGCGAGGTGTTCCATGAATTCGAGCTGACTGACCCCACCATCAACAACCAGAAGGTTGCCGGGGCCGATCCCCAGGCCCTCAATGATGTGCTTGGCGACGCGCTGGTGGTCCACCGCCAGTTCCTGTTGCCGGCGCCAGTGGAGCATGTTACCCACTGCCGCGTCCTTCACCGTCTCTATCGCCTTGGGGTTAGCCCCTACCCCCCTCCCGACGAGGAAGGTCTTGGCCACGGCCCGGTAGTACTTCTCAACGACCCCACCCTTGGGGACCTCCTCAACCAGCTCCACCAGGCCGTTTTTCTCCAGTTCCTTTACGTGATAGTAGAGCTTGGCGTGCTGCTCGCCGAAGCCCTCGGCCAACTGCTTGACGGTGGCAGGCCTCTCCACCAGCTGCTCAAGGATCTCCATCCGCCGCTGGCTGGCCAGGGCCTTGATGGTGTCGGCCTCCTCAATTACAATCCAGTCCTTCACAGAGCCACCTCTCTATCACCCTCTGCTGTGTCGGCTTGATGGCCTTCTCGCCTTTCCTTACTGTGCCGCCAATCGTTAAGCATCTGGTACTGGGGCCTCAGGAATGCTACCGCCGCCGCTATGGAGATGAAGACTCCGCTCACCCCAATCACGTTGTGGGATCCTATGGCCAGGGCCAGCGGCCCGGCGGTACCGGCGCCGACGATGGCCGCTACCCTCATCAGGGAGCCGTAAACCGTAGTTACTCGTCCGCGCTTGTCCTCGGGGGCCGCTTCCACCAACACAGCATTGATCGGGACCTCCGATAGCCCGTCACAGAGGCCCAGGGTAAAGAGCCAGACAGTGAACCAGAGGTAGTTGGGCTGGGCAAAGCAGGTCACTGAGACCAGGCCGATGAGGAATATGGCCCCCACAATCAGTCTTCCCCTGGGGATACCTTTACCAAAGTACCCCACCAGACCTGCCGAGATCAGCAGGCCGGCTGCCAGAGCCCCTTCGGCGATGCCCAGTTCTGTGGGTGAGACCGCCAACTGATTTCGAAGGTAGTCAACTAAGAGAACCCCCAGCCCTCCCGCAAAGACCAGGACCACTGCAAACAGAGTCAGCAGGTAGCGCAGGATCTCACTATCGACGATCACCTGAAGGCCTTCGCGAAATTCACGTCTAAACCATCCCGGGGCCTTGTCAATGGCCTGGGCCACCGTTGGTAGTGCTGCCAGCAGCACCAACAGGGCGGAGAAGAGAAAGGTCGCCGAGTTGACGGCAAAGGCAATGCCGGGGCCGAGCAGGGCCACCAGGGCGCCCCCGATGGGAGGGCCCAGCAGACTCATGGCCTGAACGGTAGTGCGCTCAAGCCCCACGGCTGTGATGTACTCCTCTTCGCCGACGATCTTGGGTACCACAGCCACCCGGGCGGGGGAGAAAAAGACCGAGGCAGCGGTGGAACAGAAGGCCACCGCTATCAGCATCGGCGGTGTCGGCAAAAGGGCCGCCCCCATGAAAAACCCGGCCCTGAGGAGATCTGCCAGAACCATTACCCTCTTCTTGTGCCAGCGATCAACCAGGACACCAGCAGCCGGGCCCAGAACAATGGCTGGGATGGCCTGAGCCACCACAACCGCCGTCAGCAGCATGGGCGAGTCGGTGGCCATGGTCACCGCCACCAGAAGCCCGATCCTTGCTAGGGCGTCCCCCAGGCTGGATGCGCCCTGGGCCAGCCACAGTTTCACGTAGGTTCCGTTGCCCAAGACCGTTTCAAACCCGGTGGCCCTTTCCTGTCTTGCCATAAGACATCAACCCCTCCATGCCAAAATGTTTCCTCATGCCCAATTTATTTTAGGCATAGGAGGGGTAACAGTCAAGTGTCTGGCAAGATTCTTTGGTGACAGATCTCTCTTATTTTACATTGCCGGCCATGTGAAAAACCTACCGCCGGCCACAGTTGGATGGCCCATTGTTCCGGAAGCGCTACATCAGTGGATTCTAGATCGGGTATACCTATTTCCCTTTAGATAGACGGATTTCTCACACTGACTCCTGGCGTGTGCTTAGAGGGGTGGCACTAGGAGCAGAACCGCTAGTGCTAAGAAATACACTATTAGGGCAATGCCTACTACAATCAGGATCTTAGAGAACAGCAAAAAAGGGTTACTCACGTGACTACTCACCTTCCACGCTATCTTGCTGGCCACATAGGGTCGATACGTTGTCAAAGGGATGTCTAGATCTAGCCGCCGTCCCCTTCCTCGATTCTGGAGGTGTAAAAACGGCGCAAATACAGCTACGTTGCTTTGGTTTCTGTGGTCATGCCTAAGACGATGGCTTAGAGACGAGCCACGAACCATGTAAGGGCTATAAAGCCTAAGAGAAAAGCTCCCTTAGCTTGAGCGCCGTTTGGCGGATCAATTACTGGGCTAGCTGAACTCGCCTGAGCGGCATATAGTACTAAGGCACCAGCCATCATGCCACTAACTGCTGCTTGCCAATCCCTTTTCGCAAATCCTAAAAGCATTGCTCCCACGACAAATAGTATAATGATCCTTTCTTCCAAGATCTATCACCCCAGTCCGCAGTGCCTTCACAGTTACAGTCCTAATGCGCGCACCAAGTGCAGGTCTCTTGCTAATCATACCTTCCTATGGCAACTGACTGCAAGAACAACCCTGTTTGAGGGCAGCCCACAATATGGTCAAACAGCGTTTTAGAAAAAGGGCGGGAGATATCGTGGTCTCCCGCCCAGGACTTTGCGTTTGGGAACTACCTGTTAGTATAAATGGGACCTCAATACGCATAGCTCGTGAACGCAGTTGTCCCATCGCTGTATTTGTAGTCGTAACGCGCTTGGAGGTAATAACTTGAAACGCCATTTTGAATAGTCTCAGAGGGGTTTTCCCAGGAGGGGGAGCTTCCGCTGGGTGGAACGTTAGTTGTCGTGCCATTAATCCATGTGCTATTACGAACCCACTGCGTGCAATACGGAAGGCCTTCAGGTACAAGAGGGGTTACCCTCCCCCGCAGGCTGGCCCGGGCTTTGTGTTTGGCCTTGGCCAGCCGCATGCCAGCCTGGTGCCTGTGACGTTGGTACCAGTCCCGCGCAAATGCTGCCGGCTCACAGCGCCTGGCTGTCTTGAGCCTGGGAGGCCTACTGGTCAAGGCCTTCAGTTCATGAGTAGCTGCCTCGTAGGAGGTCAGGGCAATGCGGGGCAGGCCTGCTTGGGGTGCGGGCTGCCCAGCGCCGGCATCAGCTGGTTGTGCTTGTAGATGGAAAGATCCAGGCTTCGGTGAGGCGTGCGCTCGTTGAGCTCTGCTGCCATAGATTTGTAGGTGAGGTGGAGAATTTTTATCGACCATCTTGAGCACGTCCTTTCCTCCTGTTCCTGGATGCTTTCTGTCGCAAACCAGTATACAGGATTGGGCTCTCAGGGTGGTCAACTTTTATGTTAGCGAACACAGCTCGGAAGCTCCCTCGCAACTACAGGGACTTCACGGTCTACGGAAGATTGTATAGCAGCCTCCGAGACAGCAAGTGCCTTAGGCACTTCAAGGGCCAGTACCTCCGACCTCCATCTCATAGAAGCCATCTTCTGTTAGGAAGAAGTAGACATATCGTCCTTTATCGATAATCCAGTTGTCTTCAGCTCTAATGCCATTACCAGCTAGAAAAGATCGTTGCAGCAATGGCTCACTAACCATTACCTGCACTGAGTAGTAAACAAAACCTTCGAAACCCTCTTCTGAGACAGGGCCAGGCCTGAACTCATCGATCCTGAAATCTTTCACCATCTCAAACGGACTACTTCTGTATGCTTCGGTAAATCTGGCTAGATATCTCTCAAACAAGCTTCTTGCGATCTGGTCCTGAGTCATACTAGGCTCCGCCCTAATCCGTAACTCTGGATATTGAGCGTTAGCTTTATCGCGGTCATAGAAGAAACCCGCAAGCTCTCTGAGGGCGTTTTCATATGCCTCTATCTCCTCCGAATTCTTCTCTCGCAACCACTCAACCTCGGCCGCTAGCTTTGAGTTCTCCGCTTGCAGATCAGTCACCTCTGCAACTAGCCTGGCCTTTTCCAAATCTAGTTCCCTAACTCTCTCTGTGAGATCCGCGTTTTCCTGCCGTATAGCTGGGGACTCACAGCCCATGGCGGTAGCCAATATCAAACCCAGTGACAGAGCGACCAGAAGGGGCAGACATGCCTTGCCCCGGTTCCTTGACAGGCACATTTCCACCAGTCCCCTTTCTTTTCAGAGCGGTTTTCGGACTCGCTAGACTTGGCCATGCTCTCTTTCTACGTCTCTGGTCGGGGAATTCTTCGCCCCTCCAAAGGTGTTCGAGAGCTCAGAGATGGCTATATTATACAATGGTTTCGCTGAGACTACCAATACACCCCTAGATCAATAGGGAAGGGGGCCGGGTTTTACCAAACCACGGCCCCCACCCCAGAACATTTTCCTTGAGGTAAAACGAATTAAGGCTCCCGGAAAGCTATGACCCACATGAACGTCCAATGACTGGGCTTGGTTTTCCAGAAGTTCAGTACTGAGTAATCAAGTTTGTTCTCGGTATGCGCAGTAATATGGATCTCATCCCAATCAGTCTGCCCGTTGTGGTTCGCATCATCGGCGGTGGTTATGAACATGACATGCCCGTCAATGTGGACAAAATCGCCAGCATATGTCTGCTCCATGGGTCCTGCGGTACCCTGTACTCCTACGAGGCCATTGTCATAGTTGCTCTGAACATAGCTTCTCAACGCGGTTGCACCTACCCAAGCGTCGGCCGCCCATCCTGTTTCTACCCCATACCAATTTGTGGCACCGGGCACATTGTAGACCATCGGCAGTTGGGTCTTATCAACTACCGATCCACCGAAGCCTTTCCATATGCACTGGCTAACGAAGTTGGCGCAATCATTTCCTCCACCGTTTGAGTAGGTATTGTCAGTTGCTAATTCTTGGAAGTCGTCGTTATAAGAATCTGGCCTGTATGGGTCAGCAGGATAGTTTTCACTCCAGCTTAATGCATAAGAAACAGCTGCTGACCGGCTATAGGATCTAGTCGCCAGCGTTTGAAAGCTGCCTTCTGCAAACCCATCATGAAGCGCTCGCACTTGAGGGTCAACACTGATATTATTCAAAGCCTGCATTTGCTCAGGCAGGCTTCGGATTAACTCCTCCCAGTCGGCATTAGCGTCGTCAATATCCTTGCCTATAGCTTCGTACTCATCGCTGTTGATTTTCCATCCAGAGTGCCCTAGCAGAAGATGCAGTTCATGTTCTTCATACCCCAGATACTGAGTATTCTTGACTCGGTCGTCCCAGTAGGTGGCTAGTGGCTGTATAACCACCGTAGCCTCACCATTGGCAATCTGAACCGTCTTATAATTGGGTTCGTAGGTGTAAGACGAAAGCCACGCATCGCAATATCGACGAACAGCTAAATGAAGCCGTAGTGACCCCGCTTCGTAGCGGTAGGTCTCTAGAGCAACCGTTGAATTCCCGAAGAGATCTCTGAAATTGCGGAACTGGCCGTCTGTCATGCTGTCATATTGCCTTATGAAATACTGGTTAATAATGGAGGTGACCTGCTGTTCCTGAGTTGCAGAATCGGCGTCCACCACGGCACCAACTGGTACCAACAGCAAAATAATGACTGCGAGAGCAACTGTCTGCACTCTGTTCATTCACACATACTCCTTTCCTAACATCACCCATTCGGGCCTTGGGCCTAGTGACTTTCTACTATTTGATCGTGCTGCAGATAACTGACTGTTGGTCAATTGGATCCGATGTTGAGTCCTCAACTTGATGGTAAGTGTATTGCGTAACCCAAGCCCTGTCATAGACGGTGTCGACCGTATATCTGCCGTCGTTTGGATAATTGGTCTCATTCATTCTGGCATCAGACAGGTTAGTGTTAAAAAGACGAGTGTCTGTCGGACCGCTGGACGATTGTTCCCAATGGTAACCATCTTCTGCGGGTGGAAGTGTTGTAGTGTCAGAGTCGCTACCGCTCAGCGATTCAGTCCACGAGTCAGTGTACACCTCATCAGCATGCCACACACCGCTAGCATCATGATATACATCATAGACAGTGTACGACAAATCCCTCTGATAATAATCCGCCTCCCATGCTATTGCTTCCCCCCCAGCCTTTGGGTCCCAAGCAAATGCTGGGCCAGCGACGGACATAATCAATAGGAGTGATGCCAATAGGAAAGTGATGGCTCTTCTCATGACTTACATTCCTCCTTTCCAAACAACCCTCAAAATCATAGGGAAGGTTCAGAGAGGCCAGAAGCGTTTGGCGCCAGCCTTCCAGCCTATAGCAATCCCCACCCAACCCCGGTGTGCCCTACGTATTGGCTGTCCCGTGAGCATTACCTGCCAGACAGAACCTTACAATTGCTAACGGGCCAAGAAGAATCCTAACGCTCTGGAAGTCCGGACATAGCGCAAGTACACGACTGAGAATAAATACTAACGCCATGCAGGAAATCCTAACATTGGAAAGGAAGCAGTCTCGTACTATGTTTGGCGATGTAATGCGCACACTGAGAATTGAGAAGGACCTTACTCAGAAGCAGTTGGCTTCAGGACTGTGCTCTCGATCCCGGGTGAGCCAAATTGAGAACCAGGGTACCCTCCCGGATGTTGAGCTTCTTGAGGCTTTCGCTATTCGTCTCGGCAGTGATTTCACTACCCTGGCTAAGGCATACTTAGACTCCGAGCCCGGTTCTGGGCAAGCACTGGGTGTGGTCCGTAGGTTAGCGATGAAGAGCAGCGAAGAGATGGCATTGAGTGAATACGAGAAGACCCTGAGGAAGCTTAAGAGCCGTGGTCTTCGCAACAAGTACGCTGCAGAAATAGAGGAGACCAAAGGCGTGATAGAGCTCGGCTCCGGGGACGCAGAAGCAGCCATCAAGACCTTTCAGGCTGCTGCCAGCGCCAACTCGCCCTCCCCCTGCATAGGTGCACGAATACAGCTGCGCCTTGGGTTAACAGCGCTTCGACTGAACGATCTTTCTTTAACTCGGGACTCGCTACTGAAGGCGTTTCGAACTGTTCTCTGGATTAACCCCAAAGAAAGCAAGACGAAAACGGAGACAGTTGTTAAGCTTAATAAGCAGATCGTCATGAACCTGGGCATCACCCTACTCAGACAGCGCGATCTTCACACAGCCTGGATGGTCATGAAGTCAGCCAGTGACGCCTGGCAAGAATACGAGATCCTCCAGCCCTGGCCTCCTGAGCTTCTGATGGTCAGGGCCCTGACCGAAATGGGTACCGGTCGCTACAAGGAAGCCAGAAAGTCTCTGGAGGAAATCCTACAAACCAAGGCCCCTCCGGGAACAACAGCTAGCGCTCTGCACAATCTCGGCTTACTCTGCCGCTTGGAAGGCAACCTCGACAAAGCCCAGGAGAACATACAGCAAGCATGGGATCTGTATGTAACTCAAGATGCCGGCAACCCACAAGCCATCTGCAACGAACTGGCTCGATGTGCCCTGGAGAAAGGACAGAAAACCGCTGTGGCGACCTGGCTCACCAGGGCGGAGAGATTTACAGTAGACAACCCCGACCCCATGGCAGCAGTCGACACAATCCTTCTCCGGGCCAAGGAAGTCTTAGCCAACTATAAGCCAGCACTGGCCCAGGACTATCTGGAACGCATCGAAGGATCCGAGAATATCTCTTCCGCCCACAGGAAGCTGTTGTGGATTGAGCAGGTAAGACTGGCGCTAGCGATAGATGATAAAGACACGGTCAACCGGAAGTTGGATATGCTCGAAAGAGAACTGGCCCCCGAGGCCCTTTAGGCGTCAAAAAGGAGAGTGGCAACATGAAGCGAATCCTGGCGGTGCTCCTCCTATGTTTGCTCGTATCCTTCCCTGTCGTCGAGAACCAGGTCAATGTTCAGGAAGCAGAACACGTCGCTGCTTCTACGGAAACCATTACAACCAATACCCCCGACATTCCACCGCCTACCGACCCTGGAGATGTCGGGTAACCCCCTCTGTGTTACATAACACATCTTCGCGGACATTGCTCAGAAAATGGGATTGCCGGATTCGGCGAATCTCAGAGGGTTTTCAACCTTAGCGGACGATTAGCCCTTCCTGGAAAGGGGCCGTGAAATCCAGTCAATGATGAGGGGGCGCGCCTGTGACAGATCTCCCGATTGCATCGGATTATTCTCGATAGCTACCGCAGCGCCTCCAGAACAACTAAAAGGTTCTCCGCGCCCAGGCGCCAGTAGGCAACTCCAGCCAGGCGGTGCTTTCTCGCCAGCAGCAGCTTCTCGGCAAGGGTTTCTTCTGTCTCATAGAACCCGTTGAGCCCGAGGAGGACTTTGCCGGCCGGGACTTCAGCCAGGGTCTGGGCAATTGCCTCTTCCACTTTGGCCAGGGGTTCCGGGTCAAAGGACGCCTCCTTGGCGTAGTCGTAGGCCATTATGACCACCCTGTCGACGACCTGGCCGATGGCCTGAAAGTCGTACCCCCTGTATGAGCTGTTGGGAGCGTGCAGACAGGCGTAGAGCTCGATCCCCACCTGATGGGCCTCAAGGGCAAAGGCCTGGTAGAGCTGGGTCATTCTCTCACAGTCACCCTCAACATCGCCAGCAAGCCCGTTGCCTTCAAGGTCCAGAAGAATCCCGTCAAACCCTCTACTAACAGCATCACTGACGGCCCTCGAGGCAAGGGACTCCAGTTCCGCCGGTGTCAGCCCCAATAGCCGCTGTAGCTCGCCCCCCTGATTGTCCTGGAATACCATTAACAGCGAGCGCTGAGCCATGTTGACAATGTCTTCGACCTGCATGTCGTAGTCGAAGGTCACCGTTACCTCGCCCCGCTGGTAGCTGCCGCGCTCAAAGGGCTCGGGCCACCTGAAGGTGGCTGCATCAAAGGACAGCCCCTCTGCCGTCAGCGTACTCCATCCAAAGGCCACTGTATCGAGGTCCGGAAGGGAGCTGACCTGAGCAATGTCCTCCGGTGAAGCGATCAGGATCTCGTCGGCGGAAGCCTTTGAGAACAACTCCCCGCTGGACTTGATGGCGTAGAACCCCAGGACTTCTCCCCCGTAGTGACTGTACAGCGACACAGAAGCATCCCGGTCATTCCAGATCACCTCCAGGTCAAAGGCCTCGGCAACAAACCTCAGGGGCACAAAGGTGCGATCCTCAATCAGTACTGGGGCCACGGGGAGAGGCCAGGTTTCACCATCCACAACCGCATGCTCCTTTCCCTCCCTCAGGAGCACAACCCGGTCCCCTTTCTCTATCCATACCACCTGGATCGGAGCGTGCCACGTTACCGAAAACCCCAGGGCCTCGGCAACAAACCGCACTGGAACCATGGTCGTCCCCTCTATGAGGGTGGCGGGAGGGTCACACTCCAGCAACTCCTTGTCTAGATAGATGGGAATGGTCATGTCGCCGGCTCCAACGGCCTTACTGGAACCAACCATAATCAGGCCAATGATGACGACGCCGATGGTCATACGGAAGGCCCTTCGCTTCGCAGTATCTCTATTCACTTGAAACACACCCTTTACGGAGAGAAATGGCCGCTCCCAGCAAGGACAGGCCGGTGAGGCTCTATCCCCTAGGGTTATACCCAATTAAAGGAAGGAAAAATCACCAAACCCATCCATCTCCCTGACAATGGCCACCAGCAACTTGGTCGCGGTCTCAAGGTCGCGCAAATCTGCCATCTCCACGGGTGAGTGAGAGTAGCGCCGGGGTAGGGTGACGGAACCTGCCGCGATGCCCTCAGCGGCCAACTGCATGGCTGAACTGTCGTTGTTACCGCCGCGGAAGATCATGGGCTGGTAGGGCAGATTGTGCTTCTCGGCGGTGTCCACCAGGATCTTGCGGATCTTGGGTGGCACGGGAGCCCGTCCCCCAGCCCCGCTGACGAAGGAGAACACGGGGCCCTTACCTATGTCGGTGTGTAACTGGCTCTTATTGACATCAGGGGTCCCGCCGCAGGGAATGGTATCGAGGGCAAGGGCGAAGTCCGGCCTGACCCGCTCCGCCGCTACGCTGGCGCCGCGCAGCCCCACCTCTTCCTGGACGGTTACCACGGCCCAGAACTCGCCGCCGAAGTCCCCGTCAGCCACCCGCTCGAGGACCTCCCAGAGGACAGCGCAGCCGGCGCGATCGTCCAGGGCGGCGCCGCAGAAGCGGTTTCCGTCACTGAACACCGACATCTGATCCTCATATGTAATCGGGGTTCCGATCTCAATCCCCAGGGCCTCGACTTCCTGACGGCTGGTAGCGCCAACATCGATGTACATGGAATCCGCTGACGGGACCTGGCGCCTCTCTTCCGGTGTCTGGTAGTGGCCCGGCCTGACGCCGACGACACCGAAGACCTGGCCGACCCTGACCTTTCTGCCAACCAGCAGGGAGTCCAGGACCCCACCGATCTTCTCGAAGCGAATGAAACCGCTGTCGTCGATGTAACGGACAACGGCGCCAATCTCGTCGGAGTGGGCCGCCAGCAGGAACCTGGGGCCCTTCCCCTTCCCCTTCTTGAGGGCAAAGATATTCCCCAGGGCGTCTACCTCCACACTGTCTGCATACTCGGAAAGTCGGTCCTTGAGAAACCGGACTACTTCAGTCTCGTGCCCTGAAACGCCCTTGAGGCTCATCAGGGTCTTTGTCTTCTCCAGCAATCTGTCGCGCATAGCGATGCACCTCCTGTAGGGTATTATTTCGATTACCGTAGGGCATCAACCTGCTATTGCGCCAGACCCAAGAGATTGATAAGATAGACTGCAAGCTGCTTTGAGAAGCCATTTAGGGAGTTGGTACAATGTTCGAGCTTATCGCCCTGGACCTTGATGGAACCATTGTCAGAAGAGATAATACCATTGGCCCTGAGGACCTGGCTGCCCTGGAAGACGCCAGGGAACTGGGGGCCAAGATTGTGATTGCCACCGGCCGGCGGTACGCCTCCAGCCTTGATCATGCCCACACCCTTCACACAGAGCTGCCAATCATCTGCTACACCGGGGCCCAGGTTGTTGACTACAGGACCGGGCAGATACTGAGAGACATAACCGTGCCTGAGCACGTCGCCGCGAGCTTAGCCCATTTTTCTGACGACAACCCACAGGTCAACCTGATTGCCTATGCCAACGATGTGGTTCATGTCCTTCGGACCCACTACGACGCCAGTATGGCCACGTCCTTCTGGCCGAACAGGGACTTAAGGGTAGTGGGCTCCCTGGCTGACCTGGTTGAGCAGGGATTAGACTTCTCACAGTTCATTACCGTTGGTGAAGACAGCGCCAACAAAGTCCTTGAGAACTACGAGACCAACGGCGACTGCACGATTCACAAGTGCGGTTCCGGAAGCAAACGCACCTTACATATCGTTGGCCCAGGGGCCACCAAGGCCGGTGCCCTGTCATGGCTGGCAGAGCGGCACGGCATCGCCAGAGAGAAGATTATTGCCTTTGGGGATTCCGAGAACGACCTTGACATGCTGCGCTGGGCAGGGCTTGGTGTGGCCATGGGAAACAGCCACCCTGAAGCCGTTAGGGCAGCAGACATCGAGACCGCACCAGTGGACGAGGCCGGTGTGGCTCAGGTCATCAGGAAGTACTTCATGGAAGACGCTGTTTAACATGGATGGCATCACGAAAGAGAGGGTGATCTAGTGGCACAGGGCAAGGTGGATCTGAAACCAGAGTTGCTGGGCCTCTGCGGCTTTTATTGCGGTAGCTGCCCCACCTATCTGGAAGGGGACTGCGAGGGCTGCATCGCGAAGCATCAGCCCGGAGACTGCTTCACCCACACCTGTGTCCAGGAGAAGGGGCTCCGTTTCTGTGGGGAATGCAGTGATTTTCCCTGCGATGAGATACTGTCGCGTAAGAAGGCCACGGTTCTGGACAAGGAATGGCTGGCCTGGAAGAGGCGTCAGAAAGAAGAGAAGAGGTAGTAGGCCTCCTGGTCTAGATCCGCTCCCGCAGTAGATCGCCAAGGTCAGATTCAAGCCTGGGCCCTGTTCCCCAAAACTCGCGAAGGGCGCGGTATTCCTCAACGGCAGTGGCCTTCTCCCCCCGACCGCCGCTGTAGATGGCCCTAATAAGCAGGTTCTTCGGGGTATGCTCCGTATCAACGAACTCAATAATCTGGGTGCTGTAACCCATTATCTCCAGGAGGTTAGCGCGCATGCTGTCGGTGACAAGGGCCGCCATCCTCTCCTTGATGATCCCGTGCTTCTCCAGGGGGCGCATCACCGGGTTGCTGATCCTGTGCATCAATTCATGCTGGCAACAAGGCACCGCCATTATTACCTTTGCCCCCCAGCGGACCGCCTGGGCCAGCGCCCCATCGGTGGCGGTGTCACAGGCATGGAGGCTCACTACCATGTCCACGCCGCCCTCAGCCTCAAACTCCGCGATGTCGCCCAGTTGAAAGCGAAGACCAGTAAAACAGAGTTCCTCTGCTAACCCGCTGCAGTGGTCGATGACATCCCTCTTCAGGTCCAGCCCCACGATACTGACATCCAGGCCCGCCTCCTCTACAAGGTAGTGGTGAAGGGCGAAGGTCAGGTAGGACTTGCCGCAGCCGAAGTCGACAATCCGAAGGGGACCATCGGTCTTGGGCAGGGCCGGCACTACATCGGCCACCATCTCCAGAAAGCGGTTGATCTGCCTGAACTTATCGAACCTACTGGCCACAACCTGGCCCTGGGCGTTCATTACCCCTAACCTTTCAAGAAAGGGGTTTGGAACATTTTCAGGGATGATGTACTGCTTGCGGCGGTTATGGGCCAGGTCAGTCCGCTGCTCCTTGCTGGCAGGTCTTTCGAGGATCTTCACCTTGCCCCGCTTGCTGACAAGGACCTGGTAGTCCCCGGACTCTGTGAAGAACTGAGCCTGGCGGAACTGGTTATCCAGAAGAGCGGCAATCCGGTCCACGCTAGCCCCTGGCGCCAGGTTGTCGTGGAGGACCTGTTGGCCCCGGTGGAAAGTGAAATGATAGTTGATCTCCCCTTGCAGAAGCACGGGCCGCACCGTCACCTTGTGGACGGCATCAGGCCCCTTCTGGCGAGGCTGGCTGATGACAAGGTCAATTAGATTGGCCGCCTCTATTACTTTTTCCACTAGCTGGCGCGCTGTTTCCACTGGAGAACCAATCATCCTTCCAAGCAAAGTACCCTCGACATCGGCTGGATCGGCTGGAATCGGCTAGATATGGAGCTCCACAACATCGCCGTCCTCAAGGATGTAGTCCTTCTCCACCATCTGGCCGTCAAAGGTCTTCTTCCCCCACACCTTAGCATACTTCAAACTGGCGGCGAAATCCTTATGAACGGCGGCGGCGGCATCCAGGAGAGTTGAACCCCTGGGCAGCACGAAGGGCTCATCCATGTTGGGTTCCTCTCGCGGGGCCTTGGTAACCACCCTGACCACCTCAAGGAGCTCAAAGATGAGGCCCTTGAACTCATCGAGCCCCTCACCGGTCTCCACGGAGAGAGGATGGATATACAGGGATGGCCAGAACTCAGCGGTCATCTCCTTCAGCAACTGCAGACGATCCCGGGCCCCTGGGCTATCCAGCTTGTTGGCGACTACCAGGGCCTTGCGGCGGCTGTGGTGCCAGAATCCCTTCTCCCCAGGCTCAAAGTCCCAGTGCTGGTCGTCATGGTCTTCGTAGTCGGGGGCTTCAAGGCACTTGGGGCTAAAGTTATCGGTAACCGGCGTCCTCAGCTCCACCCCGGCGGCATCGAACAACCCCATTGTCTGTTCCATACCTGTAAGTACGTCATCACTTGAGAGGTCCTGTACGAGCAGGACTATGTCCGCCTCACGTATCAGGCCCATCAACCATCCCGGGTGCCCCTCAACAAGGGGCGGCGTGTCAATCAGCTGAAATTGGATGTTGCGATAGGGCACCATGGCCGGCATAGGCATCTGGGTTGTAAAGGGGTATGGGGCCACCTCGGGTGAAGCGTTGGTCAGGGCCTTCATCAAGGCGCTTTTGCCAGTATTCGACGGCCCGGCCATTGTCAGTGTGCCGGCACCCTGTTTCTCGATGATCCAAAAGGGACGCTGCTTACCTGAACGCTGCTGCTGCTCAACCTGATCCCTATTCCTGGCAATACGCTTCTTGATATCCGCCTGCATCTTATCGGTACCCTTGTGCTTCGGTATCGTCCGCAGCATATCCTGGAGGGCAACCAGACGCTCTTCGGCAGTTGTGGCCGCTTTGAAGCGGTCGCGGGCTGCCTGAAAGTCTGGGGTTAGATTAGCTGGCATCACTCACCACCTCTTAAAAAGGTCTTGCACATCAACATAATAAGTTTAAACTGCTTGGCGGCGCCCGTCAAAGACTATAATCCCGAGATGAAGCTACCCAGTTCCGATATGTGGCATTGGTGGGTAACAAGGCGATGCTTTTCAAAGGCCGCCAAATACTTTAAGCCTCCGCCCGTGACCACCAGGGCCGCCCGGTCACCGGAGGCGATGACGCCCTCATCCCGCAACCTCCGGAGGACCGCCATAGGCACCGCTGAGGCCGGCTGTCCGAATATTCCCTCTTCGGCCATCTCCTGTTGGGCGGCAATAGTCTCTTCTTCACTGACAGCGGCGGCCAATCCCCCGTTGTCTCTCAGCCGTCGCAACACCTCATTGCCGCTGGGCGGGAAGGGGTTGGCGATGGCATGAGCCATTGTGTTGGGCTGGGAGACCCTCTCGATCTCGTCCCGACCGCTGCTAAAGGCGTTGTAGATCGGTGAGCAGCCCGCTGCCTGGGCGCAGACCATTTTCGGAACCTTATCAATGAGGCCGCAGCGTTTGAACTCCTCAAAGCCCTTGAGGATCCCCCTGAAGTTGCCACCGGCGCTGGTGGGGACAATGATCCAATCGGGGACATCAAAGTCTAACTGCTCGCAGATCTCAAAGGCAATGGTCTTGGAACCCTCGACCCGGAAGGGGACATCAGAGTTGATGAAGTAGATGCCGTTCTCCTTCCCTGCCTCAAGGCTGGCAAAGTAGAGGTCTCCGTAGTCACCGTCTACCTTGATGAGGTGAGAACCATAGATCGCCACCGGGTTGAGCTTCTCCGGGGGTATCCCCTCAGCCACCAGGATAAAGGTCTCAAGCCCTGCCCTGGCCCCATAAGCGGCAACCGAGGCGGCCATGTTCCCCGACGACAGAGTACCAACACGCCGGTAGCCCAGCTCGTAGCCATGCTGCATGCCAGCAACGGTGCCCCGGTCTTTGAAGGACCAGGTTGGGTTCTGGGTCTCGTTCTTCAGGTAGACGCCCTCAAGACCCAGCCCCTCCTCAAGCCGCCGGGACCGCAGCAGCGGGGTGAAACCCTCGCCCAGGGATAGCTGAGCCTGGGGATGGTCGAAGGGGAAGAAATCTCTGTACCTCTCAAGGATTGTCTGCCTCTGGGTATTGCCCTCCCTGATCCGGCCCTTCTCGACTAAGGCCAGCTGAAGGGGCTCCCCGCACTGGGGGCAGCGGGGGCTGCTATTGGCCGCCTCGTCGCCACCAGGTCTGCCACAGGCCGTGCAACTGAGTTTATAGTCCACTATCTCACCACCCCTGGCTAACCGCTTGTCTCCTTGAGCTCATTGACCAGATCCAGGGCTGCCTCAACCTGCTCATTGTCGCCCTCCAGAAGCAGCCACACGGCGCCTTCGGCTCCATAGATGCCGCCGGAGGCCAGATGATAGGCATAGACCCCGGTAAGAATGGCGAAGGCCTCTATCTCCGTTATAATTGTCCCCCTGACGGGCATCAGCCGCGGCGTGTCAGGGGTGTAGTGATCACCGCCGCTGTTGACAGCGTGAGCCACTTCATTGATGTCCTGGGCGACACACTTCTCCAGTCCCACAGGAATGACCAGGTGCAGGCGCCTGCCAATGACATGTCCCCAGGCGCCGCCAATGGTGCCAGCGCCACCGTGACCGCCGATGAGAACCCCTGCCACCTGCTCCTCGTAGTTAAGGGCATTGGCGCCCTTGATGTAGACGTCGCCCTCATTCATCTCCTTGAGGGCCGAGAGCCGGTCAAGGTCTGGGGCCAACTGGCCCTGACGCAGGACAACGTCGGGAATGTCCTGCCCGATGCCGGCTTCATCCCTGGTGACCCCCGGCGGCAGGGTGGCTCCGGTCAAGTAGCGCTTCCGATCAATCTCCTTGTTCAGGATCTCCTCGGCAACATAGCCGTTGGTGGAACCACTGGCAATGACAACGATACCCTCCTGCAGAGCATTCTCCACCTGCGGTAGTTCCTTAACTGCCCTGGCGATAAGCCGCTTGGACTGCGGCGGCAGCAGGGTTACAGCTGCCTTCATGGTGTTTTCAACAGTCTTCATTGGTCACGTCACTCCTCTTCCCTGGTTCTCTGGCCTCTATATCTTCGGTTGCCGTCACGTCTATTGTAGCATCTCCCTTGGTGAAGGTGTAAACCACCTGCCCAACGGAGACGGGGGTTTTCACAGAAACGGCGTTGAGATCCCCCAGCAACCGGGGTATGTCATCCCTGGGAACGGGGGTCGCGGTGACCACGGCCACCCGTCGGCCGGAGGCCCCTGCCACCGGTAAGGTAGTTGTCACGGTTCTGACGGGGCTGCGGTATTCGCGCTCCCCGTATTCCCTCCCTCGGGGGCAACCGTGGCCGGTGACATCTAGCGCGGAACCAGGCCCCTCGCTGACGGTGATGGCACAGCCCAGGGGGCAGACAATGCAGTTGAAAACGCCACTCCCTGATTCTCTGCCTTCTCCTGTGTCTTTGCCCCTTCCTACATCCTTGCCTTCTCTTGGGCCTCTGCTCTCTCCTGCATGTTTCCCCATTCCTGCCGACGTGAGGAGGTGCTGGCTGCTGGGGGCTCTGACACAGACCTCAAGCATCGTAGGGTATCCCGATTCCCCGGCTCTGACCAGGGCCTCCCTGAGCCTGTCTTCAGTGATGTGGGCCCGGAACATCTCACCAGGAGTAACAGCCCGGAGGAGCTTCTCGAAGACTACATTGCCATCTGAGAGGGAGTTGGGATCGCTCCCACAACCAGGACCGCTACCGCTGTCCGAAAACCCCTTGGCGTAGATGATCACCTCGGCCGGGGCAAAAGGTCTGTCGGGGCGGAGATAGAAGGATATACTGGCACTATCGACGCCGGTAGCAGCACCCAAGTGATCAAGGGAACCAATCTCAATTCTTTGAGGAACGACATACTGGGTACCGGCTCCAGGGCGAACAAGACAGGCACTACCTCCAGGCCGGTTCTGCCCCCCCGCTCCCAATGCACGTCGGGCAGCGGCCCATCCGGCCACCTGCCCTCCCCAGCAGGCATAGTCCACAAGGTCGTGGATGTGAACAAGGTTGCCGCAGGCATAGAGCCCTGGCACTGAGGTCTCCATCCACTGGTTAACAGCAGGCCCCCCGGTCCTCCCATCAATCTCCACCCCCAGCTCTTCCAGGGGTTCTATCTCCGGAATGAGCCCTACTGACAGGATGAGGGTGTCGCACTCTGTGAACCGTTCCGACCCTGCCAATGGAGCGAGATTGCCGTCAACCCTGCAGACGGTTACTGCCTCAACTCGGTCACGGCCGTGGATCGCGGTGACGGTATGCTCAAGGTGGAGCGGGATCTCATAGTCATGGAGGCACTGAACCACATTTCTCATCAGGCCGCCTGGGTAGGGCATGATCTCAAAGACGCCGAGGACTTCAGCCCCCTCCCAGGTGAGCCGCCTGGCCATTATCAGGCCGACATCTCCAGACCCAAGGATTAACGATCTCCCCCTCGGTAACGCCCTCGCACCGGCAGATAACCCGCCCGTAGGCAGCGTTGCCCTCCCAGAGGCGGCGCCTCTCCGAAACAGGCAGCTGACGCCAGGGCCCCAGTATCCTCCCTGTGCCGCCCCCCTGGCGGCGGCAGGGATTAAAGGCCGGGTCAGCCTCCATCGGCAAACCCATGCCCTGGAGCAAGGCCAGGGCCATCTCCGCTATGGCTGGGGCCGCCGCCAATCCAGGCGACTGGATCCCCGCCACATTGAGGAGCCCCTCCACGCCTGGAGCGGGCCTGATAACGAAATCCTCTGTATAGGTGGCTGCCCGCAGCCCGGCGAAGGAACTAATGACTGAGCCTGGTGATATTCGCGGTAGCAACCGCGACACCCTATCCACGATTGACCTGTGACCCTCCCTGCTTGTGGCGGTGTCCAAGGGAGTAGGTACCTCAACGGCATCGGGTCCCCAGAGGAGGTTGCCGTCTATTGTCGGCATCACATTACTTCCCTTTGAGAAGGGGGTCTCGTTAACGGTTAGGATGGAAAGGCAGGAGCCAACGCGGCCAGCTACCTTGCGGTCAAAGACGAGGTTCTGCCCTCTTCTATGGTGAATGGTGAAGTCCCGCCCCCCGGCACTCTCTGCCAGCACATCGGCGTAGAGACCAGCGGCATTCACCACAAAACTAGCATCAATCGGTCCACGATTTGTGTTGATCCCACCGACCCTCCCATCGACAGTCCGGATACCGGTAACTACAACCCCTAACAGCAGGTCAACACCGTTGGCAACAGCATTCTCTGTGTAGGCGATGGTCAGTTTGTAGGGTGAGATAATCCCTGCTGACGGGGCATGGAAGGCAGCCACAGTCTCGTCGCTAATCTCCGATTCCCGCGCCAGCGCTTCACCGGGACTGATAACCCGAAACCCGGGGACAAGGTTCCTTGCGGGCCCTGTGAGCTACCCGGGACAGCGCATCTCTATCGCCCTCATGGAGGACGCAGCCTATGAGCCCACAGCGCTCAAAGGCAATCCCCAGTTCAGCAGCCACCTCTGAGTAGAGGGCATTACCCCTGACGTTGAGCCGAGCCTTGAGGGAGCCGGGTGTGGCATTAACCCCAGGGTGCACCATCCCGTTGTTGGCGGAGCTTGCTCCCATGGCAACGTCCCATTCCTTCTCCACCAGGGCCACCCGTAGGCGAAACCTGGACAGCTCCCTGGCGATGGCAGCCCCAATAACCCCTGCCCCGATTACGACAACGTCATAGCGGCGGGGCTTGGACCACCGGCGCAGCCAATGCCCTGGGGCCCCCTCAAGGAAAGGCTGCCCCAGGGGTGGCGGTAAGGCCCCCACGCCAGAGGGGGGTCCCCCCTCAACCTCCAGGCGGTTAACAACACCAATTACGCCCGGGATCCGGGCCGCCAGGTGACCGGCGTCAATCAGCTGCTGCCAACTGCCCACACTACCCGCCAGGGTTACTACCCGGCCAACAGTTGTACCTGACATACCGACCACGCTTTCTACCAGGAGTATCTGGGCCGCCTCTTGGCCCGCTATACTACATACCTATTGGTTTGCGTTGGGCTTCAGTTCAGGTTTCTTTTGCACTGGAGAGCTTCCTTACGGATTCAAAGGGCACCTGACAGTGTCAGGTGCCCTAAGCTTTCAAATGAGCCCTCTCACTCTAATGGGCTTTTGACGTTACTTGGCGTTACTCCCCGCCCATGATCTCCTTCATCTCACTGACGATGTCAGGATCGGTGATCTCGACAGGAGCGGTCTCGGGATCGTCGCCCAGCTGTCCTAGCATGTAGGCGCCGAAGCTGTGATCCTTGCTGAAGTGATGATGCGGATCGCTGGGGTTTACCCACATGAAGTCAGCGGCCGCATAGCTATCACCATGGCATTTGGAACATGATTCCGCGGTGGTGGCTGCCTTGAGCTGATTGCCCTCTTCGTTGATACCGTGAGGGGTGTGGCAGCTCCCACAGAGCATGTCGGCCTTGGCGTGGGGACTGAAGAGCCAGTTCCGTGTACCGTAGTGGTTCTGTGTTACCAGTACACCTGGATCATCGGTCTCTGACGGACGGCCGTCACCATGGCAGGTGAGGCAGGCCTCCTCGTCAGCCACCATTGTACCAGCCTTCTTCTCTGCCGTCACGTGCTCCTTGCCTGGTCCGTGGCAGGTCTCGCAGCTAATCCCAGCCTCCTCCGTGTCCTCGGCAAGGCCTGGGCTATGACAGGTAAGGCAGCGGCTGTAGGTCTTTCCGCCCCAGTCTTCAGTGCCGTCACTGTCATAGTCCTTGAGGGAAGCTGGCTCGAGTATCCAGTTGCCATCGTCACCCTCGTGGATGGCTCCGACTCGATAGTAGTCGCCACCCTCGAAGCCAGCCTCAGCGGGTATCTTGGCCACCACATAGTGGTCAAGCATCACACCAACAACGGCATCGGAGAGGTTGACGGTGGTGAAGGTGTTCTCACCATCCTTGTCAGCGTCATCAAAGATGACAACCTCGCCTGGCGCCTCAGCGAAGGTGAACTCACTGAGGGGCTTGAAGGCCGTGGCATGACTTGTTTGGACGTACCCCTCATGGGCTTTGGCGTGGCAAGACCCACAGGCCTCGCTACCGACGTACATGGATGCTGGCTCAACATCGCCGCCAGGCTCATCCGTGTCGCCAGTGTCACCGGTCTGGGGCTCAGAGCCACCGCAACCGACAACAAGGGCGGCCACGAGGAATAGAATGGCCATTACCAGGAACATGGTCTTGTAGCTTGTACGTATATTCACAATTTCACCCCCTTTTCTGCAACATAGTTACTATATATTCAACGGGGGTGGGGGTTTTTCCTTCAACAACCTGCACAGGAAATTTTCTTGGACTAGCAGAAGGATTACGAGTTTATTACAGAGATGGAACACGGGGGGGTTGCGTTAGCTGCTGATGAAAAGCCCCCTCCTGAGGAGGGGGCCTGTTATTGCGGCATCCTTCTTCTCATTGACCTTGTCTGCAAGATGGCTCTTACGGATAAACCGGCTTTCGTGCCAGCACGAAGTAGAGGTCGTCTTCATCAATGCTAAAAACGGTCTCCATCCCTGCTTGCTCAAACTGGCCTGCCACCACCGACGCCGGGGGTAGATGATCCTCTTTCACAGCGGCTCCCGCCCTCTGATGCCGGCTGTTAATGGCCTGCCGCCCCTGGGTGTGAGCTACCGCCACAAGGCCTCCGGCCTTAAGGACTCGCTTAAGCTCGGCAATGGCTGACTTTCTATCATTGAAGTGAGGATACACGGAGTAGCAGATGGCTGTATCAAACCTGCCATCTCCAAGGGGCAGGTCCTCCGCCCCGGCCTTCACAAAACTCAAATTAGGGGACTGATGCCTCTGGCGAGCCACTGCCAGCATCCCCTCTGCCGGATCGACGCCTACAACCTGGCCCTTGCGCCCAACAGCTTCCAGGAGGAAGGGCACCAAACGGCCGTTACCGGTACCGATGTCTAATACTGCTTGCCCCTTCTCCAACCGGCACAGATCGATCACACGCTTGAGGTCACCGACGGGCACCGGATTATTCTCGTTCCAACCCTGGGCCTTCTGGTTAAAGAAGTCAACCCGGTGGTTGTCGCTATTCAACGGGTGTCAACCCTGGTTTCCGATGGCCTATTGAGAAACCCAGCCCTTCTCACCGCCTGAACTAGCAGGGGTATTAGCACCAACTGCACCAGGAGGCCAGGCCAACTTGTGACAACCCCATAGGTGATGGGTCCCCAGACCGAAATCCCGGTGATTCCAAGGAGCGGCAGGAACAGGGCCCCAACTACACCGTAGGCTACACGCCCAGCCAGCATGGCGCCGAGGAGTGAAACGATCAATCCCTTACGCCAGCTGTGATGCAAGAGTCCAGCTATCAAACCGTAGATCGCCAACTCCACCGTCATCATGGGAACCATGGGCAGCAGGGGCGGCATGCCTGTAGCAATACTGCTAAGGCCGGGGATGGCCGCGCCCACCACAAGCCCGACCCCCGGACCCGCCATCAGACCTGCTAGCAATACAGGGATATGCATGGGTAGAAAGACCGTGCCCAGCCCCAAGCCATGAAAGGCAATGGGCAGCAGCAGGCCCAGGGCTATGAACATGGCAGCCAGGGTTATCTTGCGCGCTGGAAACATCTGAACATCACTCCTTTAATTCTTCTTCATGGGCGGTAGCCAGCGTTAGCTTGGCTCTCTTGACGCCCCTCAGGCTCTCCAATTCATTGGCCAGGCCCTTGACCTCTTCCAATCGTCCCTTAACAGCTATTACCTCAAGGCAGTCGTCAGCGCAGAGATGGACATGCATGGTCGAGACAACCATCCCGGGATACCGGTGCTGGACTGCGGTTAGCTGCTGGCCCAGGCCTGGTGTATGGTGGTCAAATACTATAGTTACGGTGCCAACTACATGACGATGGCCATTGGCTACCGCTTCCTCCACGAGATAATTGCGGACCATGTCCCGCAGCGCCTCTGACCGGTTATCATACCCCTTGTTAAGTATGACCCTATCAAACTCCGTCAGGAGATTCTCGGGCATCGATACCCCGAATCTTGTCAACTGAGCCATCAGGCAACACCCTCCCTTGTGCTACGATTAGTTCCTAGCGTGTTACTCCTTCGCCCTCCTGGTACTGGTCTCCTTCTGTGGCACAGGTCTAAATACACACCGGGCCTGTCAGGGTCGGCGTTTCCTCTCAGGGATATTGTGATTAGTGTGATTCGACCTGATCAGGTCTGAGACCTACCGGCAGCCACCTGTGTCAATGACACCAGCCGCGACAGGAGGGCCTGGCTTTGGCTGTGGCACTTGAACGTGAATACACCGGTAAAACCCTCAGCCACCGTAGGGAGAATCCTTTGCGAGTACATCTCCCTGATTACGGCTTCGGGAACCACCCTCTGGCGCGAACTGTTCTGGGCCAGGACCAACTCCAGTGGAAGGTCAAAGGCCAGGGCGTAGCTGGGGTGACCATATCTGGAGGCCATCTGAAGGTAGGGCCTTCGCTGTTGGGGGACAAGGTTGGTGGCATCAATGAGAGCCCACCCACCGGAGCGGAGGACAGCTGCCACCCGCTGTCTCGCCATGACATGGACCTTTCCATCGAGCCCTGGCACATGCTCCTCAGACCCGGTGATCTCCCGTCGAATGCCGTCGGTAGACACCACCTCAATCTCAGGAAACATCTGAGCGAGGCGCCTGGTAAAAGTACTTTTCCCGCTGCCGGCAACACCCACCAGCACAATCAAGCCCATGGCGCTGTCCTCCAGGCTTTAAGAGTCTTAGAGATAGTACAGGGATTGTACTTAGAACCCGCCACAACGCCCACACTCGGCGCAGGCAGAAGAGGCGTTCAGGTAGACCCTTCGGTTGTAGAGCAAAGTATTGACCGAGGCCCGCTGACACAGGGCCGTTGGTAACCAGGAGGCTACATAGAAGATAAGCAGGGCCCAGATAACTGCCCCAACAAGGGCTGAAACCGAAATCGACGCTGTCATTCCCATGGCCGCCAACCCGTACCAGCCGATAACAATGGCAATGCAGAAGCCGAGAATCAGGCCCAGGAGGGCTGTAAGCATGCCCTCTCCCAGGAGCAAGACCTGGATCTCCCTGTTGTCAACGCCGAGGGCCTTCAAGATCCCCAATGCCGGTTTGCGCTGCAGGAAGGAGAGCATCAGCACGTTCAGTATACCGAGGCCCGTGAATAGTCCCACCAATAGAAGCACTACTCGAACCGGCGACAGCGCCGCCGCTACAAGGGCAACAGCTCCCCGGCCTGAGGCCGACCTTGAGAGTACTTTAACATCCGGACCAAGGAATCCTTCCAGTCTCTGAGTATTACCGGGCGGCCCCTTCAGGTCTATGAGGTACGCCCTGGTACCCGCTGCAGGAGAGGCAGCGTCACCAGCAACCAGCGCTTCTGCCTCGTCCTTAAGGACAATGGGGCCGCTAAGAGGGCTTTCGCCAGGATCGTAGTACCCGGCAACGCGAAATGTGCGAGTATACCAACCCCCGGTCTTATTGTCCAGAAAAGAGATCTCAAAACTGTCTTCCAGTGTAAGCCCTGTAAGCCCTTGTGCCGTGGACTCCCTACCCCAGGCAGCAGGGATGATGGCCGCTGGGCCCTTCAAGTTGGCGGCTACCGTCGAGACCGGGACACTGGAATCGATGGCGAGGGCACTGTCACTTCCGACCCCTAACAGGGTTGCGCGACCAAAGGGGGTGTAGACCTCGGCCATTATTACTGGCTCATAGGAGACAACTAAAGAGCTGCGGTTAAGGGCCCTCTCAATAGAAGTTCCTGCCCTATCAGTCCAGGCAATGGCGTCAACAGGGAGGTCCAGGGGCCTGGTCGTATTGTAGGCGAGTTCAGAGGCCCCGCCATAGGCCATGGAGACCAGCAGGTAGGATGCGGTGGAAACGGCCACAATCAGGGCTATTACGGCGTTGCGCAAGAGATTGCGGCGAAGCTGCCTGGTAATCAAGGGCCAGGTGGTGGCAAGGGCGGCCCCTGTCTCCTTCAAGGCGCGCCTGCTGACTGACTGACGGAGAACCATGAATCCCTTCTTGACGAAGTCAATGAAGTAGATCACCGCCTACCCCCCGCCTCCACTGCCACAATTCTGCCGTCCTTCATCTCCAGGACCCTATCGGCATAGCCCACCATGGCAGGGTCGTGAGTGACAACAATGAAGGTCTGAGAGCGGGTCTCGTTAAACACCTTGAACAGTTCGAAGATCTCCCTGCTGTTGACGCTGTCAAGGTTCCCCGTGGGCTCATCGGCAAGAACGATGTCCGGGTGATTGGCCAAAGCCCTGGCAACGGCTACTCGCTGCTGCTCACCCCCGGATAGCTCAAAGGGGAGATGCTCTGATCGCTCAAGCATGCCGATAGCGTCAAGGAGCTTGCGGGTTCGCGCCTGGATTTCAGCGAGGGGGGTGTTGAGAAGACGCATGGGCAGACCGATGTTTTCCGCCGCCGTGAGGTCGTTTAACAGGTTAAAGAACTGGAACACGAAACCAACCTTCTGGCGCCGCAGCCGCGCCAGGTCGTTTTCACCTAGTCGGCTCAGCTTGATATCATCCAGGATTACCTCCCCGTGAGATGGGCGATCCAGCCCACCCAATAGGCTCAGCAGGGTCGACTTGCCGCATCCAGAGGCACCGGTGATGACTACAAATTCACCGCGGGCAATCTCAAGGGTAACGCCGTTTACGGCGTCAACCCCTTCTCCGACAGGAAACCGTTTTTTGAGATGGGCGCCGCGCAGAATGGCATTCTCAATCTCCCACTTGGGGATTATCTCATCCTGGGGGACGCCGTCTTTCCGCACTGTTCTAATTCTGACCACAATCCGTCACCTCAGTAGGATACTACCTCCGTAGAGGCCCCTTGGTTTCATCAGGCTCCCCCGGCCTCTGCCGGTTCATCGTCATCGCCATCTTTGCCGTCGCGAAAGGCGCTTGGCGTGCAACCGGTCTCCTTCTTAAAGACCCGTGAGAAGTAATTGGCGTCGTGGTACCCCACCTCCGCTGCCACTTCACTCACCATCATGTCGGTCTTCATGAGTAGCTCCTTGGCGGCGGCAATCCTCAGGCCCGTCAGGTGCTCGGTGAAGGTGGCGTTGGTCGCTTCCTTAAGAAGATGACTCAGATATCCAGGGCTCACATGAACACTGGCGGCGGCGTCCTCAAGGTTAATGTCCTCCTGGAAGCCCTCCCCGATGAAGGCAAGGGCCTTCTCAACGAGGCTCTCCTGGTGGCTCTTCCGTCCAAGCTGAGCGGCAGCAGTGGCCTCGTCCACCAGTTCCCTGATGAGGGTTACAACCCTCGCCAGAGGCACCCTTCCCCGGGCCTGCCCCATGAAGGCCAGACTCAACTGCTCCAGGCGCGACTCATCACCCCCACCCTCCAGGGCCGCCCGCGACACCAGTACCGCCAACTCCAGGAGATGGAGGCGGCTGACTGGCTGCAGTTCGCCCACGGCCATGGTATGAACCGGTGACGTACCGCCACCAGATTGACCCTCCCCGGCATCGATAATAAAGGGCAGGAGCCGCTCCAGGATCCGGCGGGCCCCGCTCCTGTGGCCCAACCGGACATACTCCAGGATGTGGTTCTCAAGCTGTCTCGGATATGAGCTGACGGTGTGGCCGCTGGCGGCCAGGTCTGCGAAGTCGGCGGTGACGCCCTGCTGCTCCAGGGAGGCCTGGGCGCAGGCCAACCGCGCCTCCCGAAAGGAACGCTCAATCCCCAGGGGAGAGTGATCGAGCCCCACACCGATGGTTGCCGAGATGCCTGTGTCCTCCTCTATCCGCTGGCGAAGGACATCGGCCATCTCCACAATGCGGCTGTGGTCACTTTCATCTACGGGAACGAGGGCAGCGATCTGGTCGCCCAGGACAGTGCCAACCAGGGCGTCACTCTGAGGCGATATCAGTTCCCCGAGGGCCTTACTCATACTGTCCAGGACCTGCCGCTTGAGAAACTGCCTCTCTGTTTCCTCCATCTCGTTGCTCTCAAGGAGTTGGTCGATTTGAACGGCCAGGGCTACTGTGGGCAGCCGGTTCATATTGAGGAACCGGGCCCTGGCCTCAACCTCGGTCTTATCTGACAGCCCTCCGCCGACCAGATCCTGGAGGAACTGCTGTCTAATCAGAGGGATTGCCTTCTCCAGCTGCTGCCGCATGCGAAGGTTCCGCCAACGCTGGGACATCTCCGTCTCCCGAACCGCCAGGGCCTTGGCAAGGACCTCCTCTAACTCGGCCCGGTTGATCGGTTTCAGGAGGTACTCGGTGACCCCCAGTTTGACCGCCTGGCGCGCGTACTCAAACTCGTCGTAGGCCGTGAGGATGACAACCCGTGCCGAGGGGTCTTTCCTTCGGATTGCCTCTGTTGCTTTAAGGCCGTCCATCACAGGCATATGCAGGTCCATGAGGAAGATCTGCCCCTGGCCGACCTGTAGCTCCTCAAGGGCTTCAGCGCCATTACCAGCCTCCACCACTGAGAAGGCCTCAGGAAATGCTGTCTCGATCTGCTGTATCAGGGCCCTCCGTTGAATCCCTTCGTCGTCGACAACTACCAGTCCAGCCCTTTCTTGATCCTTGGCAGGCACCCGTAACCCCCCTCGTCAAACCTCCAATTGGCGTTTCTCGGTGATGGCTGGGAAGGTAAGGGTCAGCGTTGTTCCCCTGCCCACACCGCTTGTAAGAGTGACTCCGTGTTCCCTTCCAAAAACATATTTCAGCCGCCTATCCACGTTAATAATCCCGATGCCCGTTGTATGCCCCCTTGCCCTGGGACCGCCCTCATCTTCGTGAAGGCCATTGCCTGGCGACGATGCCTGACCTGTAACCCCCTGGTTCAACTCACCAACGATAAACCGCAGCTGATCCGGGGTGATGCCAACACCGTTGTCCCGGACAACTATCTCAATAATGGACCCGTCAATACCAGCCTTGATCAGAAGTTCCCCCTGTTCAAGCCGCTCAAGGCCGTGAAGAATGGCGTTCTCTACCAGGGGCTGGACTGTTAGCGGCGGAATGAGGCAGTCCTCTGCAGCGTCTTCAAGGAGGATAGTTGCCCGGATTCTGCTGCCAAATCGGGTCTCCTGGATTAGTAAGTAGTCTCTAACGTGGCTCATCTCCTGCCGCAAGGTTACAAGCTTGTCAATCTGCCTTAGAGTGTACCGGAGTAGTCTTGCCAGGGCCTGGCTTACCCGGGCTGTCTCATCGGCGCCCTCCAGGAGGGCCTGGCCGGCGATAGTTCCCAGGGTGTTGAAGAGAAAGTGGGGGTTGACCTGAGCCTGGAGTGCCCTGATCTCGGCGAGGCGAAGCGCCTCCTCCAGCTCAGCGTTGACCCTCATCTGTTCTACGAGCCTGGCCTGAAGTTCCCGGAGTTGGCCCTTGATGTCAGGCACTACTAGGCGCCCCCCTTCAGACCACTATTCTTCGAACCTTGACCCTCTGGGCCTTGGCCGGGGATCAGCTCAAGGTTTGTCCTTGCAACCTTAATCCTGATTCCCCCGCCGAGGTCAACCTCGGCCATCCTGAGCCTGGCCCCAACATCGTTGGTCACAAGGCCGGGGAATATCTCTGTAACTGTGCCGGTCTGCCCAAACCCTCTTCCCTGGAGAACCCTTACCCGGGACCCCTCCCTCAGGGAGGCCAGTCTCAGGTCCAGCCCAACACCGGCAGTGGTGTCCATAGGGCCCAGTTGGTTCGGAACTATAACTTCGGGCCGCACAATTCCCGCCCTGATCTGCGTTGCTCCTGAAACCGACGCCCTCCTTCCGTCAAGGGACTGGAGCAGCTTGAAGGTCTCAGGCACCATTGCAAGGGATCCAAACCCCTCGGTTATTACTAGCGACAACGGAATTTCCTCATGGCCCGTTGTTCCCGCCCCGATGGCCTCCCCCAGGAACCGATCCAGATCCTGCTTGTCAGCGCTACCGCAAACAATTGCCCTTACCCCTAGCCTGGCGGCCTCTTCAATGGCGGAGAGACTGACCTTGAAACAGCACACAAGGATCATTCCCCTGAACTCCACGCCGAGGTCATTTTTGCTAAGGGTCAGGTGGCGGTTGAGGCTGACCACCTTCAAGATCCCTGTTATCTCGGGGCCAACACCGAATATCCCCTGGACGAGGGCTCCTGCCGTCTCTATTACCACCTCTTCCTCGGGCTTGACGGACACGACCGTACCTGGAATAAAGGCCCGGATTGGAACGGGGAGTCCCCTGATAGTAACCCTTCCGGTCCGTCTTGACACCCGCTCAATCGTTCCAGCCATTGGAGATACCACTCTCTTGGAGAAGAACCCCAACGGTTCGGGCCGCGACGCGATCAGGTCTCCCTCTTCAACCATGTCGCCCTCCCTGACCGCTATAAACCTGCCGAGATTGTCCGGCATTATGTCAAGTTGAGCGGGGATGTCAACGTACTGTATGTATCCGCCAGGGTTAATCTGGGCTATGACCTGGTCTGGAGTGACAGTATCCCCTACCTCCACCAGCACTTTACCACCGACGGGAAGGCGGCGGGATCTACGAATCACTTCCTGACCACCAACCCTAAGGCCTGATCGGTACAGGTCAGACACCGTGGCCACCCTCCTCCCAAGCTGAGAGGACCTGGTCTGGATAGACCCCCAGGCTTGACCACCATCTGAGGAGCTGACGCCTGCGGCTGGAGGGGTCCAAGGCAATGGTCAGGGGCCGGCCCCTGGTATCAACGATCAATCCCAACTCGCTCTCATTAAGCCTCTCTTTAATTGGTCTACCAGGCCCTGCCCCTACATCCCAACCGGTCATCGGTGTCACCGTCACTGTGGCAGGTCCGTCAGTAAGGGCAACCACAAACAACTGATTAGCCCCCAAGGCTCGCAGTCGCTGGCGTCGGCCTGTATCACATTCCACTACCAGATCAAGGATGCTGACACTAGCGTCGCCTGCCTGAAGGGCTGTTCTTTCAGGTACTGGAGTCAGGCAGGTTGCCAACTGAACCAGGACCTCATCGAAGAGGATCTGCCGGGCCGCCTCCGGCCTGCTCTGGGCCAACAGCCCAAGCTGTGGCAGCAGGTACTGGGTCTCCGCGTAGATGTCGGTAAACCCCATGGGCTGGAGTGAGTCTATCAAGATTGACGCCACCTGACGCCTATCAGGGGCATGAGCCAACACACCACCACTGCCAATGATTGAGTTAACCTTCATCATGTCGAGAAGGGGGCCCTGCTCGACCCCCTGATTGAATATATCGTCCAACCGACGGTGGCGAGGGACCCCCTTGAGGCCAACAATCATCTTATTGTGGCTTTCAAGGGACAGGCGCAGGGCTTCCCTGGCGAGGGCGTGTTCCAGAGCCAAGTCCTCCCAGGTCTCCGGAACCAGGGCCGGCCTGATCATCTTGTTGGCCACACCATTGTGGAGATTAACAGTCCCCACCGATGGCAGCCAGCGGCTTACTGAGGATTCACCTGCCTGCTTCACAACGTTGGCCGCTGAATAGCTCATTCCCAGGTTTGCGCTGACGCTCCGGTGAAGGGTGCGGTCAACAACAGAGAAGACGTCAGTGGTGGCTCCGCCGATGTCCACGCCCACCAGGACACCCTTGACTTCCTCAGCAATCATCAGCATCGCCTGTCCGGCGGCGCCGGGGGTAGGCATGATACCCTCATCGACGAGGTGTTGAAGGCCAAGGTAGTTGGGGGCATGGGCCATTACATGGTTCATGAAGATCTGTTGGATAGCGCTTGTAGCCGGGAGAAGGTTCTCTTCCTCCAGGCGTGGGCGCAGGTTTTCAACGACCCTGAACTCGGTGACGGGGCTGAGGATCTGCTCAAGAAGGGGGGCGGCATCCTCGTTACCGGCAAATACAATGGGTATGCCCCGGCTCTGGCCAAAGCGCGGCTTTGCCGCCGCCAGAAAGAAGAGCTCCCCAAGGCCCAGGACCTGTGAGATATTGCCGCCGTCGATGCCACCGGATATGAGGACAATGTCCGGCCGGAGCTGCCTTATCTTGTCAATGCGCTGGTAGGGATGACGACCATCATCAACGGAGATGACCCCCGTTACCACCGCTCCCGCTCCAAGAGCCGCTCGTTGCGCGCTCTCAGCTGTGATGGCGCCGATAACCCCAGCCACGGTCATCTGCAGTCCGCCGCCAGCGCTACTGGTGGCTATGAAGAGGTCGTCGCTTGCGCTGGTTCCACTCTGCTGGCCGCTTCTCGGCAGTCCATCCATAAGCGTGAGCCCAGTGGCCTCCTCGAGCCCTTCTACTGCGCTGCGCACGCCGTAGGTTACATCCTCATAGGGGGCTTCCACCGTTGTTGGCGCCTCACTGTACCCGGCTATATGGTATTTCCCATGGGCACCCAGGAGCAACAGGGCAACCTTTGTGGTTGTACTGCCGCAGTCAAGGGCAATTATCCTGTTGGGGGTATGACCCTTAGTCCCTTCAGCCCTGCTCAAAGCTGCTCCTCCCTTTTGCACAAGGTTGGCCAGCGCAGGCCTTGCCTCTTCTGGAGTAGACTGAGCTGCTCCCGCATAATCCTGCTGGGTTGGGATGGAAAAGGCCCACTCACTAAGGAATTCCATGAGTGGGCCCTGATACCTTCATTCCCCGGTTTGCAGCTGGCCACTTACCAACTGCTGACTAGAAGAGCCTCTTCACCTCTGAGAGGGCGCAGGCAGCCCTGGCCTCCTCCAGTTCACTTCCGGACACAATAAATGTTACTAGTTCCTTTGTCTCACCGGCCTTGAGGGTTATCCGCCTGGCGGTAGGACCTGTGAATATCTCTCCCTTACCAATGTCCTCAAGGTTGATGGCATGGCAGCTGTAAACCCCAAGGACCTGTCTGGTCCCCTTGATGGGGAATGCCAGGGAGCGGACCGGCCTAATTCCGGGGTGATCAGCCAAGAAGCGGTGCTCCTGAAGCCTGGAACCGTAGTGATAGATGGGTACGCCCTTCTCGGTCTTCAACCGGGGGAAGATGGTCCAACCCGCGAAGAACCCCTTGTGGGCGCCGGCGCTGTTGTCCAACCGCAGCACCATGGCCAGGATATTGGAGCCCGGCAGGGTCAGGTACTGAACGCTGATCTTCAGGCCCCGCAGCCTCTCCCATCGGAAGGTGCCTTCAAGGCCTACTCCCCTCCAATGGTGGCCACCATCACCCCGTCGCTCTACCGCGGTGGCGGTAAGGCTTTCCTTGGCGAGACGGGTCTCCTCACCCCAGTGCCTGATGCTGATGATGGGATGAATCCCGCCATACCAGGGCTTTACCGGGCCATACTCCGTCACATCGGGGTAGGGGGTGTTCAGTTGATTATCCCCGCCGCCAGAGGTCAGGGAGTAGACCGAGGCGCAGTGACTGGCGTCAACCCCAAAGGAAAGAACGCCGTTGTCAACGCTACCCCTCAGTCCATCGGCAACCTTGACGGCTACCTCGCCTTCGCTGCTGGCGGTCACCACCAGTGGTACCTGGTAGCTGCGCTCCCTTAGCTCCTCAATCATGCTGACAGTAACTGAATAGACCCCAGGCATGATCCCGCTACCTGCTCCGCCATGGGCGCTGGTAGCCCCTGCTGCAGGTACCTCAATGGGCATCTCGAAGCTGCTGTCTCTGGTTACTCCTGAGAACTCCGCCGAGAGAACGGGTTCAGCCAGACCCAACTGCTCGGGGAGCTCCGCCCTGAGGGATCCCGTGAGGGCCCTCCTGCCAACGGTCCTGAGTGAGAGGGAGAACCCATCTCCGCCACTGGATCCAATGACAGGTACCGCCGGTGTCGCTACCAGGTCAATCGCTGCCACCGGGGTCCCAGGAACAGCGCTGTCCAGGTAACCAAGGCCATCCAGGCCCTGAATGCCAGGAGACCTGGAGGGGCCCTGCTCTTCACCACTTGACACGTGACCGCCGCTGCAGAGCTGCTTCCACAGGCGGCGGACATCCAGCCAGCTACCAGAGCCTACCTTAATATAGTGAGTCTCAAGGTCAAGACGCTGTCCGGGCTCCACCTGGATGCTGTCCTCGAGAACGGGCAGGAAATAATCCCGGGAAAAGACGTTCTTGTCGGTCTTGGGCCAGGCCAACCCAATTACCGCCTCTCCTGACTGCAGGGCGGCCCAGTTTTCACTCAGCCCTTCAGGCTTCCTTGGCAGGTCGTATCCCCCTGAGGGAAACTCTTCCAGCGTATACTCATCTGCCAAAAGTCCCTGGGCCAGCGGCAGGTAGATTGTGCCGGTTGTGTGATCTGCCCAGTAGCCTCGCTGGATCTTGATGTTATAGGTGCTGCCGGAAGCATTGACCAGATAGGCCTTGAGGGCCAATTCTCCGTTGGAGGAGAAGAGGGTCTCCCGGACTACGCTGAGGCCGGGCCGCTTCCTGGACTCAACGGAAGAAGAAACCTGGATCGCCCCACCCTCTACTGCCGGAACTAGGGACAGATGGTGCTCAAGTTCCCGCAGTTCGTTGGGCCAGGAAGGCGGGACCACGCTCAGGCTCTGCCCGCAGAGGGTCTGGCCGGTGTGCTTGTCCAGAATCTTGATTGTACCGCCCTTTCTTGTCACTTCAAGGCGGTAGTTCTGGGTCTCGACAACAGCGGTATCCTCCTCAAGGTCACCCAGCATCTGTCCGAAGGCTAAGGCCCGGAGGTGGAAGGTCTTTAGAGACCTTCTCAGCAGCTGCTCAAGCTCCCGGCCGGCGATGGCCGTTATAGTAGCGTAGGCCTTGATGGGGTAAACGCCGCCCTTGCCGGCCCCCACCAGGGTCAACGGGACTGAGAGCTCGCCGTAAGCATCAAGGCTGAAGGGGGTCTCAAAAGGTTCAATGCCAAGGCTTGTGCAGCCGGTAAGGCCCAGGATCCCGCTGACGGCCTCATCGCGATCGTTCTTGAGGGTAAAGGCTATGTCCCTGGACTGTCCCACCGCCACTGACCGCTGCTCAACAGGGAGGTCAATTGTAACGGGTTCCTTGACCCGGATGCCGGCGGCCAGTGTAAAGACATCCCTCCCCATGATGAACTGGGCTTCTGCCCTGTGGGCAGGTTGATGCTCTTCCTTGACCTTGGCCTCTGGGGAGAGACTGATGGCAGTGGCCAACTCCACACCCTTACCGACGGCAATGTCCAGGGTGTGCCGCGATGAGCAGTTAATCCCATCGTCGCCGGTGGTAATAATGGTAACCTGCCCAGGGGTAGCGCCGGTCTGCTCCGTGACCAGCAGGCCGATCCTGGCCTCCCGGTCTGAGCCAAAGGTGGCGTCTTGTTTTGATACCAGACAACTGGCCTCAAGGGTCGGTGTCTTGATGGCGGCAATCCGGCGCGCCTCGCGGTCGACGACAGCCTCCAGAAACTCACTACCCGCCTCCCAACGGTAGGTGTAAGACTTCACGCCCTGCCACTCCTGTTCGTCTTCCTCTACCCTGAGGTCTCTCACCTGGGTACCGTACCAGGAGTGCTGGGCAAAGAACCTCTTACCATAGGGGGTTCCCATGATGGCAGGAATGTAGTTCTCCATTTTAACATTGGTGTCCGGTCGCCAGAAGAAGCCAATCTTCTTATAGAGGGGGACCGCCTTCATGTTACCGGACCAGGTATCGAGGTCCAATCGCCTGTAACTCAGCTCGTGGGTCTTCTCCACGCACCACTTAAGGAGCATCTTACCAACACCCTTGCCATGGCAGGTTGGGGTTACGTTCAGGAGTGACACGTAGAGGATCTCAGGGTCATCCGGACGCTCAACCAGCTCACAGAAACCGATGACATGGTCTCCGTCGACGGCAAGGTTGATGGCGACGGAGTCACGGCTTTCCATCCATTCCTTGATCCTGTCTGCGTCAAAGGGAACGCCCCCGGAAAACCCTCCGGGCCATGCCTCATCGCTGTCATTCCACATCCTGGCCAGGGCTGGCGCCCACTTGTCATCATAAGACATCATCTTCACCGTCGTCGCTGCGATTTTTGCCATCCTTGAAACCTCCTGAGCCCTATGGCCCCGCAGACCGCGGGAACCATATGAACCATATTAGATTGTTGACCTAGCAATCCTTGGAGTAGATGATCTTGCGAATACTGTCGTACCCGAGATAGTATCTATCCATCAGTTCGGGGATGCTCATGCCCTCCTCATGATCCCGGCGGATGCTGTCGTTCCGCCGCTTCAGACGAGCGTGGGTCCCATTTACCTTCCCCCAGCCGCGCCTGGACGTGGTAGGTCTCGGTACATAGAGTTGAGCCCCCTGAATGTGTTCTTGCACCTTCCTCAACAGATCCTCGGGTAGAACTTCCTTAGCGTTCAGGTACTTTGCCATGGTGCTTGCTAACCTCCCCAACAAAAAACGGCCGCGGGGACTGCCGCGGCCGCAAGAACACACACTGTTCCTGATAACCTCTACCGGAAAGACAAATCCCAGGTGCCACTAGAACCCGGGAACTCTCCTCTGTGGATCTGTTGTCGGTGCCCGTTACAGGAACGGGTGCAAGTTCCTATGCCTTAGACAACAGCTCCAGGCCGGTGGCAGTCATTAATGGTAGGATACCTACCAGAACATCTGGAGACATCTCCATGAAGCGTACGAAGCCCCTATTCATAATCATCTGGCTGCCACCTCCTTTCGTGTACTAAAGCACAATGTCGTCATTTACTGGGCTATCGTAACACAACCCCTCTCTTGATGTCAAGACCGGTTTTTGCCAACTGGTGTCTGGCTGTTCTTCTAACCCGCCGGGGCCGGGCATAGTGTTTTATTGACTGCTAACTTCCAGACGCGTCTGGACCCGTACTCTATGGGGCTTAGATGGTAAGTCCCCATCCAGCGCTGGGCAGGTTCCGGCAGGAAGGGAGGATGCTAATGATCGTGGTTGGCCGCAGGTGGGTATGGTTAGTGGGCGGGATCGTGGCCCTAGCGCTGATGATTGGTGTGAGCCTGGCTGGCGGAGGCATGTACTCCCTTCTTCCTGTAATTCCTCCTCATGATGGCTGTGAGGGCGCCATGGAGTGGGGTTTCTGGATGTCTTCCGGGGAGACCGTGGTAACCGCTGATCCTCCCACGGGTGAACTGATGATCGTCATTGATGTAAGCACAAGGACCCTGACTCTTATGGCCGATGGGCAGCCCTTTAAGAAGTGGCCCTGCGCCGTTGGCAAGCCCAGCACCCCGTCGCCAATTGGGGAGTGGAAGGTGATCTCCAAGAGCTACAACTGGGGAGGGGGTTTCGGGTCGCGGTGGCACGGGCTTAATGTCCCCTGGGGCATCTACGGCATCCATGGGACCAATAAGCCGGGATCCATTGGCACAGCCGCCAGTGGTGGCTGCATCCGCATGTTCAACCGCCACGTTGAGGAGCTTTTCCAATACACAAAGGTCGGAACCCCCGTGGTCATCACAGGGCGCAAGATCTACCCCAGCTTCAGCAGGATCCTGAAGCAGGGGAACACCGGCAGGGATGTTGTCGCCCTGCAACTGCGACTGCGGGACGCCGGGTTTGATATCGGTTGGGCCGACGGGCGCTACGGTCCAGCTACCGTCCAAGCCATCAAGGCACTACAGAGTCTCTACGGACTCCCTGCTACAGGCGAGGCCGACAATAATGTATACTACCTGCTTAACCTCAAGTAGGAGGGTGCGGAATCTGAAGGAGGTCATGACCGTTGAAGGCCGTAACTGACGTGAAGGAACGGGTGGGACGGGTCTGGCGCGCTACCATCGCTATTGGCCTCATTGCCATGTTGCTTATGGCATTAATGGCCTCCGGGTGCCGCCGAAAGGTCGGCGACCAGGATTGGTCCTTTGTGCCGGACCCTGGGGCTGAAATTGACCCCACCCGGACATACACCATTGAACTGTGGGACTACGATCTCCCAATCTCTTGGGCTGATGGGAACTACCAGACCTTTGTCGATGAGGTCATTGCCTCCTTCACAGAGCTTTACCCTAATGTCCAGGTGGTCTACCGGCAGCTTGACTATGAGACGGGGTCCGAGGAACTGGCAGAGGCCCTTAGGGAGGGGACCCCTCCTGACCTCTACATGAACTTTGGCCCCCATCACGCCCTGCACCCCAGACTGCAGTTGCCTGTTGAGGGCTACCTGTCAGAGGAAGACCTTGCGGGATTTGAGCCGATTGCCCTCTCTCTTCTGAGCTACAAGGCTGGTATCTGGGCATGGCCCCGGTGGCTCGCCGTTCAGACCTGGGCTGGGAACAGAGCCCTGCTAGAGGAGGCCGGGGCAAATACAGAGAGAATTCAGCAAGAGGGATGGACCTGGGAGGAGTTCATCGGATTAGCCGAAGCGGTGCAGCGTGAGAAGAGCCATGTCTACGGTCTGGTGACAAATCCTAAACCAGTACTCCTCTTCAATCACATCATGAGGGGTTGCGGCGCCTCTGCCCTGTTCTTTGCGGGCGAAGGCGCCGCCCTCTATGAAGTCGCTGCCCAAGAACCGCCTGAGGGCTCCGGGGGCGGTGAGGGCGAGGGCGATGAGGGCGAACCCCCAGCCCAGGACATTGCCCCCCCAGTTCCCGGCTGGAGCCCCGGGCAGATTGAAACTGCTCTGGGCCTTGTGAAGGAACTCCGGGATAAGAGTCTTCTGCCCCTGGCAGGACGGGGCTATGAACGTCCCTTGGAGTATTTCTGGGAGCACAGGGCCATGGCAATGGCAGGCTTTGGGACCTGGGTATGGCATCAGTCGGCGTGGCGCCAGAAGCGGATTGATAAGAGGGACCTGTACCCCGCCAAGGGCAATGTCAACGTGGTCCTTCTGCCCATCCCCCACCTTGAGGGCCAGGCGGTTGCGGCGCCGGTGTCCTGTGCTGCCCTGATCCCCTTCCGACAAGCGGAATACAAGGGCGATGACCACACAAGGGTTGTGATGGCCTTCGCCAAGCACTTCATCACCGGTATGGGGGCGTGGCCAGCAGCGGAACTGGGCCATGTTCCACCGCTCATCATGGACCAGCAGCTGTGGCACCAGGAGATCCAGTTGGACGATGCCAACGGCCGCTTTATTGTGGACTACTGCCGGCAGGGCCTGGCGCCCTTTGGCGCTGACCCGACGGTGGCTCAGGCCGAGACTGAGTTCCGCGAATCAATCCTGACGCCAGCCCTTGAGGGCTTCATCGGTGGTGACATTGAGCCGGAGGAACTCGTGGAGCGATTGACAAGGGGCCTGGACCGCCTGGACCCTGTTCCGCGCGACCCGTAGAGGATCTAGGTGTCGCCCCGGTAGTTTGGGGCCTCTTTTGTGATGTCGACATCGTGGGGGTGGCTCTCCCTCAGGCCAGCGCTGGTGATCCTGATGAACTCAGTATCGGTGCGAAGCTCCTGAATGGTTTCAACACCGCAGTATCCCATCCCGGCGCGGAGGCCGCCCACAAGCTGAAATATGGTCTCTGACAGGGGCCCCCGGTAGGGTACCCGGCCCTCAATGCCCTCTGGCACAAGCTTGAGGGCATCTTCCTGTTGAAAGTAGCGGTCGCTGCTGCCCTTGCGCATTGCCCCCAGGGAGCCCATTCCCCGGTAGACCTTGAAGCTGCGGCCCTGGTAGATCTCAAGATCACCGGGGCTCTCTTCGGTTCCCGCCAGAAGACTGCCGATCATGACAGTATGGGCCCCGGCGGCAAGGGCTTTCACAAGGTCGCCCGAGTACTTCACACCGCCATCGGCAATTACTGGTACCCCATGGGCTGAGGCGGCCTTGGCGGCCTCGTAGACGGCCGTAATCTGGGGCACACCAATGCCCGCTATGACCCTTGTGGTACAGATGGACCCCGGGCCTACGCCGATCTTGACCCCATCGGCCCCCGCTGCAATCAAGGCCTCGGCGCCTTCACCCGTTGCCACATTGCCGGCTATTACCTGTAGTCCAGGGAACTCAGTCTTGATGGCCCTGACCATGTTAGCCACATTGCGCGAGTGGCCGTGGGCAGTGTCAATGACAATGACATCAACACTGGCATCTACCAGGGCGGCGGCCCGCTCCATGGAATCGGGGCCCGTTCCCACGGCAGCACCCACAATGAGCCGACCCTTGGCGTCCTTGGCCGAGTTGGGATACTGGCGCGTCTTCTCAATATCCTTAATTGTTATAAGCCCCTTGAGATTGAAGTCAGCATCAACCAGGGGCAGTTTCTCAATGCGGTGGTGTGCCATTAAGCTCTTGGCTTCATCAAGGGTAGTCCCTACCGCGGCAACAACCAGGTTATCCTTTGTCATCACTGCTTCCACCGGCACACTCATGTCTTCAATGAACCGGATGTCCCTGTTTGTCAGCAGGCCAATCAGCCTGGTCCCCTCAACAATTGGCACCCCTGATATCCGGTACTTGCTCATCAAGGCCTCGGCGTCTTCCACGGTATGGCCCGGCGACAGGAAGATCGGGTTCGTAATCACCCCGTGTTCCGAACGCTTCACCGTATCAACCTCAGAGGCCTGGTCCGCAATTGACATGTTCTTGTGAATGATACCGATACCGCCCTCACGGGCCATTCCAATTGCCAGGCGGGACTCTGTGACGGTATCCATACCAGCGGATACAATGGGGATATTCAGGGGGATCTCCCTGGTCAACCAGGTGTTGACCTGAACCTGGCTGGGGAGAACGCTAGACTCGGCAGGGACAAGCAGGACATCATCAAAGGTCAGGCCCACCCTGGCAGACCTGGGGTCGCGAAGCATAGAAGCATCTTCACTCACGTGGTGGCACACCCCTCTCAATGGCTCACATCGTCGGCTGTTTATTATTAGAAAGTATAGCACAGGCCGGAGTCAGCGGGCAAGGCAAAGAAACTCGCTGATGTGAAACACCGGAAGAGAATGTCCTTCCCTTCTGAGAGAGCTCTCGATCTGTTGACGACATAGGGGACAGCTAGTGACAACGATCTCTGCGCCTGCCTCTATTATCTCCTCTACCTTGCCACCGGATACAGCCCGGGAAAGCCCGGGGTGGAAGATGGTAAAGGACCCAGCAGCGCCACAGCAGGAGCTGCTCTCCTGTCCTCCCTGAAGGTTAGGGTTGGTTCTGCCCAGACCCGCCTCAACCAGAGCGGTACCGATGGCATCAGGGTCAGGATCGCCCTTGTCGCAGTCCATGTGACATGGGTTGTGATAGAAGATCCTCTGGGGCCCACTAGACCCATCGCCGACTACTGGAGGACTTACCTCTCCTCGTTGAAAGAGGGCGGCTATGTGTACCACCCTGGCGCCCATATCACGAGCCGCTTCTGCCCTGGTGCTGTCGCCTTCGGCGGAAAACCACTTGCTGTAGGATCTCAGGGCCTTGGCGCAGGTGGGGCAGTCAACCACAATGGTCTCCACCTCAGGGGTGGCCAAAAGGTCGAGATTGCTCCGGGCCAGAGCCAGGGCTTGATGGCGGTCGCCAGCGCCCCAGGCGGGCATCCCGCAACAGACAGTGTCCGGCACTGTGACCGCCTGTCCCAATAGGGCCAGGGTGGCGTGGCCCACCTGGGGCTGCAGGTACCGGGACAGGCACCCGGGATAGTAGACGACGGATGACGAACCCTTCCTGGCGGGCAGCCCGATCCCACCAGGCGGAACCTTCCCTGCAAGGTCTCTCACTGCCAGGGGAACTAAAGGCCCGATGGAGCTTGTGGGGTCGTTGAGGGCGCTCCTCAGCCCGGTGCGGTCGGCTACTAACAGAAGCCGCGCCCAGGCCGAAAGGAACCTGTTGCTCCCCAATGCTGCCAGGAGTAGCCGCTTGGCGAAGTCCACACCCTCTTCCTGGGCCAACCACTGCCGGACAGCTATCACCGTCTCATCAACGGGCACCCCATTGGGGCAGCGGTGGGCGCAGCGGCCGCAGAGGAGGCAGGTGTCAAGCATCATCTTGAGCTCCCGGGTTGACTCCAGGTGCCCCTGAAGCCAGGAGCGGATCAATTGGAGACGCCCCCTGGCCAACCGCAGCTCGTGATGGGTGACAGCAAAGGTGGGACAGACCACCCTGCAGGAACCGCAGCGGCTGCAATGCCCTATTTCCTTTAGTATCTGGTCTCTATCAAACACCGGCAACAGTCACCTTCTCCTAAACAAACTTGCCCGGGTTAAATAGACCCTCAGGGTCGAGGGCCCTCTTGACGGCCCTGGTCAGGGCCATCTCTGTTGGCCCAAGCTCCCCCTGGAGATAATCCTTCTTTGCCAGCCCGATCCCGTGTTCGCCGGAGAGGGTGCCTCCCAGCTCCCAGGCGGCCTCAAATAGCTCTCTGATGGCCTCCTCGGCTCGCTGGATTTCCAGATGATCCTGGGGGTCGACGATGAAGTTGGGGTGAAGGTTGCCGTCGCCAGCGTGGCCATAGATCACCGTTGCGAGACGGTGCTTCTCCCCTATCTCGCGCGTTCGCATAATCATGTCAGTAATCCTGCTGCGGGGCACAGTGGCGTCCTCAACAATCTTCCCCGGCTTAATCCGGACGGTGCTGGGTGAAACGGCCTTGCGAGCTCGCCATAGCTCCGCCCGCTCCCTTTCGTCTGCTGCCCGCCGGACAGATGTAGCCCCCGCGGCCCTGCAGATGTGGCTCACCTTTTCCGATTCCTCTGTGACGGCCTCCGTGAGACCGTCGACCTCAATGAGCAATACCGCTGCCGCGTCCCTGGGTAGACCGCTGGGTTGATAGCTCTCAACACACTGGATCGCCGACTGGTCCAGGATCTCCAGCGTACTTGGAACCACACCAGAGCTCACAATGGCCTCAATAGCCTGGCCTGAGGCCTGCAGGGTGTCAAAGACCGCCAGGAGAGTGCCGGTAGCCTCCGGGAGTGGGATTAGATTCAGGGTAGCGGCGGTTATGATCCCAAGGGTGCCCTCAGACCCCACCATCAACGCCATGGGGCCGCCTGGACCTCCCCTGGCTGGGCCCCGGAGGGTCAGGTGCTGACCGGCGGCGGCCACAATCTCAAGGCCGGCCACGTAATCGATGGTTGTTCCGTACTTGTACCCGCGTGGCCCCCCAGCGCCTTCAGCGATGTTGCCACCGATGGTCGAAAAGTCTGAGCTGGCAGGATCAGGAGGGTAGAAGAGGTGGTGACTCTCGGCAAGACGGTGGAGATGGGTTGTGATGTAACCGGCCTCAACAGTGACAAGGCGCTGTTCCTGGTCAAGGGAGATGACTGAATTCATTGAGGTCAGATCAATGACAATCCCGCCGCGGGCCGGCACCGAGCCGCCGCTAAGACCGCTGGCTGCTCCTCTCGGCACAATCGGGATGCCCTCCTCATAGGCGGCGGCAACGCAGCCCATCACCGCCTCCTTGGAGCTGGGCAAGACAACAGCCTGTGGCGCTGCCCTGAAGAGGGTACCATCGTAGGAATAGGAGAGGAGGTCCTCCCATTTAGTGAAGACCCGGCTCGCGCCGACAATGGATTGAAGCCTTCTAATGAAGGCCTTTGAGAGGGGCTTGGGTCTGGCAATGGCATCGACATTCCCTAGCATCATAATCCCACCAGATTGACATCGTTTTTGACATCATCTTTATAACTCTATTTGGCAGCTCTTCTCTCTAATAGTATCGAAACCAGTGGCCGTGGGCCAGTGGTCTATGTTGCCAGCGCTCCGGTATCATCAAATTGCAGGGGCGTTGAGGGGCCGGTGGCCTCAAGCAGCAACCCGTGTTGGGTAATGAAGGATCCCTCATCACCCTCGGCGGCCCTTGAGCGATCCGCCGCCCTAAGGCCCTCGGCGGCCCTCAAGCCATCGAGGACAGTTGTGGAGACCAGTAGCGCGTCTAGATGCAACGTATTGGCGATAATCACAGCGGTTGTGGGACTGTCCAGGCTGGCCCAGGCGGCCTCAATAGCCCTGCGGTCAGTGGGGAAGACCAGGGGAAGCTTACCCCTGTCCAGGAAACCCGTTGTGATGCAGTTGAGGTAGGTTGCCCTGCGGTCAATCTTCTCCTCAACCCTGCTGGTGGTGAAGTCGGCAAGCCCAATCCCGTTGGCGTTGCCCTTCGATGCCTCGGAGAGGTCGAGGGCCACCAACCGCCTTGCTGTCACTGGCGAACGGGCCGTGAGGGCAGGCACGCCCCAGCGTCCTGTCACATTCGGGTCCATGCCCGTTCCGCTGAAGTCCTTGCCAGACTGGCGAATGACGAGAAGGTCAATGTCATCTACGGGAAGGCCGGGCATGTAGCCCTGGGCTGTCCGGAGTAATCGGGCATCGGCCTCCAGGAACCTGTGGGCTGGAACTCCGTGGAGTTGGGCCACATCACCATAGGCGTTTTCCACGATGGCGAGGCCGCCCCCGATGCGGCCAGTAGCGATGGCGGCCCGGGTAATCTCAGTTATGGCCGCCTCCATTCCCTCCGGGCCCATACTGTGTACCATCTGGGCCCCGGCCTGCTGTCCCAGGCCCACGGCAACCATCTTACTCAGCCCGCTGGCGATAGATCCCATGAAGGATGTGTGGGGCTTAACGCGGTTAATCACCAATATCAGGTCGCAGTCGGCTGCCGCGGGGTGCATGTTCACCGGCTGGCCGGTGGCGGTTCTGGCCACCACCTCTGCGCCAGGGTCGAAGACAATCGGCGCCCCCAGGGTGCCTTCGTCCAAGCCCAGGGCGGCCAGGGTCGCCCTCTGCCCTGCTGCCGTTCCCCCTCCGTGACTGCCCATGGCCGCCAGGAATACCGGTCTCGCTCCCTGGGCCGCCACCAAACGGGCGGCAGATCGTAGAATGGCAGCGATGCTCCCTATGCCGCGACTGCCCACCGTTATCCCCACTACGGGCTTGTTGTTGGCGTCCCGCAGTTGGCCCCCAACCGCTGACCGCCCTTGACCCCTGAGGGCCGTCAACCGCTCTGCCAGGCCTGACCCCCGGAAGGCCTGTTCAAGGGCAAGCTCCATGTCGCCGACCTGGGGGCGCGGCAATGCCTGCCTGACGGGGACAAACTCTGGTAGTGTCGAAATACCATCGGGTGGTGTCACGGCTGACCTTTCCTTCCTGGACCTCTCTAATCAGTCTATGCCAATGACAATCCTGACGCCTAACGGTGGAGCTTGCTTATCTCGTAGTAATCAAGGGCCCACTTCTCCAGGCCCTCTCGCTCCTGGCCGCTGACCTCTCGCACCACCTTCGCTGGTACGCCGAGGGCTAGTGAGCCAGGGGGTATTACCTTACCCTCAGGCACCAGAGCTCCTGCCCCAATAATACTGCCCTCCCCAATCTCGGCTCCATTGAGGACGATGGCCCCCATACCAATGAGGCACCGGTCCTCGATGGTGCATCCGTGAAGAACAGCCCTGTGGCCAGTGGTGACATAACTCCCAATTGACAGCGGCCTACCATAATCAACGTGAAGGGTGCAACCATCCTGGATGTTCGTGTAATCGCCAATTGTTACAGGGGCTAGATCGGCCCTGATTATGGCGCCATACCAGATGCCCGCATGGGCCTTAACGGTGACATCGCCAATAATCTGCGCTGTTTCGGCGATAAACGCCTCCGGATCAATGCTGGGCTTCCCCTGGGGTAGTTCCTTTAGCAAGTGACAACAACTCCTTTTGCGTGTGTGGCGGTGCCTCTTCCCTGCCTGGGGGTGGCCTCCATCTCTATTCCCTTCTCTATTCCTTTGCTGCAAGCCCCGTCTTCACAAAGACCCAGGGGGCGCCGACGCTAGCCCATAGCCCCACGATGGCGTACCTGATGAAGTTACCGATGGCCATGTCAGGCAGCACGAGCTTAAGGCCCTGCCTCAGAGCCAGCAGGATTAAGAGGCCCAGGGCGACCTTTATTAACTGCTGCCAAAGGGCGCCGCTTGATTGAAAACTCACAAACTCCTCTTCCACGACATAGCCAACGGTCAGGCCCCACAGAAACCCAACCGTCAGGATGGCATGGGGCACACTATAGGGGACGAGGAGAAGCAGCGGTAGAACCGCTGCCAGGGCCAGTTGCCCTGGAAAACCTATTGTGACGGCAAACTGGGTTCGCCTCTGCCAGGCGTCAACCGCAAGCAGGGCGCCTATGAAGAGAATAGCAAGGCCCAGGCCGCCAACAAGGTCTACCGGGTAATGAAGCCCGAGATACACGCGGGATAGGGCCACGGAGAGAACAATGGCAGCGGCAAGGGCCCAGACCCACGCCTTCTTGGTTACATAAGCCAGGTACCCCCAGACGGTGGCTGTCCCCTGGGCATGGCCGCTGGGAAAGGCATAGCCAGGGTAGGGCTTCAGGACCCTGACCTCGGCGGCCGAGGGCCGCGGGTTTGCCACCCAGTCCTTGACGGCGCCGTTAGCATAGATTGAGACCAGAAACAGGGCGCTCAGGCGGAACCCGAAGCGCTTGTCAACAGCCCAGTAGACGATGGGCAGTGCCAGGATATAGAATATCTCGTCTCCCAGGCGGGTGACGGTAAGGAAATAGGCGTCCCAAAAGCTGTTACCCATGGACTGCAGAGCAACAATCAGGTCAATGCCGGTAAACCAACTCCCTGTCATCCCTAGTAATGGCAGCATCATTTAACCCCTCCCACTCATTCACTTGATTTCGATTTTCATTAATCGTTGAGTTGCCGTGGGGCGCTAACATGTTATCAGCTCTCTTGAGGCGGCGCGCTGGTACCCCTCCATAGAAGGCGCCGGCGGGGATGTCTCGGTTCACAAGGGAGTGGGCCGAGACCACCGCCCCATCGCCAATGCGTATGCCCGGGAGAACAGTGCAGTTGGCGCCTATGACTACATTCGACCCGATCTCCACCTTCCCCTTGCGCCAGGTCTTGATGAGATACTCATGGCCGAGGATCGCGGTGTTGAAGCCGATGACTGAATTATCGCCAATGGAGATCATCTCTGGAAAGAAGATGTCAAAGGTGGCCTCCAGCCCGACGGAGACCCTCTTTCCGACGGTCATTCCAATCCTGCGGTAGAGAGCGTTCTTCAAGGGCAGCCAGGGTAGATACCGGGCGACGGCGATGACTAAGAAGTTGATTACGACCCTGTAGGGGGCTACTGTCCGGGCCCAGTACCAGAGGGAATTATGTTGACCGGGACTGCGGTATTCGTTGTAACGGCGAGTCATTACAGCGCTCCTTTGGTTGTGATGCCGCCGCTTCAAATCTGGTGGGTTTTGGGCCTACCCACTGTAGGCAATCGCCTTTCCCACCTGCTCTTATTATGGCAACCTTGCCCGACCCGTTACCCCCACTTTTTCCAGAGATTATCCACAGTTATCAACAATTTGTCCACAGGCGCAAAGCCGCTCTTAACTGGGATTCCGGGATTCTATCCAAGTTATCCACAGCCGATAAAGGCGCTGTTGACACCCCTGATTTTATGTTAACGGTCTGTTAGGGCTGAGCCGGAGGCCGCCGGTGACGCAGGCCTACAGGCGTAGGGCCGCTTCTGCTCTAAAGTCGAGGGGGCTCGGTCCTTCCTGCTTGAACTGGTAGTACCCGGCACTGGCAATCATGGCGGCGTTGTCGGTGCAGAAAGCCAGCTGGGGCATGTGTAACTCAAGCCCATCGGCATCTGCCGCCGCCTTCATTGCCTCTCGCAGCAGGCTATTGGCTGCTACGCCCCCCGCCAGCACCACCCTACTGACACCGGTCTGCCTGACGGCTGCTAACGTCTTGTCAACAAGGACATCGACAACAGCGCTCTGAAAGCTTGCTGCCAGGTCCGCAAGGGCCTGGTGTGGCACGTGAGACTCCTCTCCACCGGAACCTGGCGAGGTGGAAGAAGCTGACTGGTCCTGATGAGCAGCAAGGCCATCGAAGGCCTTTGCAACGGCTGTCTTCAGGCCACTGAAGCTAAAATCCAGGCTCCCTTCCTCAAGATAGGCCCTGGGAAAGGCGAAGGCGGCCTTGTTGCCCGACCCCGCCAGGCCGTCTATCGCTGGCCCGCCCGGGTATCCCAATCCGATGTGCCGGGCTACCTTGTCAAAGGCCTCTCCGGCGGCGTCATCCCGGGTCCTGCCGAGGGTCTGCCAACGTCCATGATCCTCCACCCTGATCAGGTCTGTGTGGCCTCCTGAGACCACCAGGCAGAGGAAGGGGAAGGGTACCTCTTGGCCCTGGAGAAAGTTGCCGTAGATGTGGCCCTGGAGGTGATTCACCGCCACCAGGGGTTTCCCCCCGGACCATGCCAAGGCCTTGCCGGCCGCCACTCCCACCAGGAGGGCGCCGATTAGCCCTGGGCCGCGGGTGACGGCAATCAGGTCAATATCCTTCAGGCCAGTCCCGGCATCTTCAAGGGCCTGCTGCAAGACGGGCAGAATGGCCTCCAGGTGGCGCCGGGAGGCGATCTCCGGCACGACCCCGCCAAAGGACTGGTGGACAGCGACCTGGGAGGATATGATGTTTGACCGGAGTTTACAGCCATCCTCTACTACCGCTGCCGCAGTCTCGTCGCAGGACGTCTCAATTCCCAGTGTGAGCATTTATCCCTCAACCCCTTATATGCGTGCCCCCATGATCTTAGGGGTCCTTATTACTACCTTCCCTCAGTCAGGCGAACTCGGGACCAGAGTCGTCCTGGTACAGGTCCTTCTCCATTATGATCGCGTCTTCGTTGGTATCGGAGTAATAGCCCTTCCGGGTTCCCACGGGCCTGAAACCCAATCCACGGTACATGGACTGAGCCGGGTGGTTACCACGACGGACTTCAAGGGTCATGTAGGTGGCTCCCTCCTGGGCGGCCTGGGCGATCAGGTACTGCATCAGGACCTGGCCAAAGCCCTGGCGACGGTAGTCCGGTGAGATGGCGATGTTTGTAACGTGGGCCTCATCAACCACCAACCACATGCCCGCGTAACCCAGAACCTGGCCTTCCTTCCTTGCCACATAATAGCGGGCAAAGATGTTCTCTCCGACCTCGCGCTGAAAGGCATGGCGAGACCAGGGCGTTGGGAAGGACTGCCCCTCGATTAGAAGCACATCGTCGATATCTGCCGCCGTCATCCTGGTGATGACCACTCGCAGTGACTCACAGGCTGCCAACTAGCATTCAGTCCTTTCACGCTGGCGCTTTTCCTCGGCCGCCGATTTTCTCAGATACAGGGGTTTGAGGGTAAAGGGGTTCCAGTCCTTCGGGATCTCAGGGAGACTACCCCTGCCTGTGTATCCCCTACCCCTGGCCCGGGCGGCTGCTATCAGGCCAACGGACCCCGCTGAAGGGTATCGATCTCTCGATGGCGCCGCAAGAAAACGGCCCTGAAGGCGCTCTTTCATGCCCTCCAGGAGATCGGGGCTTCCCTTGCCAACCATCAGGATTGGTTCGGAGAAGGCGCTGACCTTGGTTATTAGCGATGACGCGCCAATCAACCACGGTCCCCCCAGACGCCGCAGGGCGCCCTCCTTGCGCCGGTAGAGGGCGGCATAGACCTGTTGGCCCTTGCTGGCTATCGTCGGACACACAAGGGCCTCCGCCAGCCCGGTGGCGATCTGACCGGGCCCCAGTACCATAGCGTCCAGGGACATTACGCCAAGACACGGGATGCCCTGGCTCCAGGATATGGCCTTGGCGGTGGCGAGGCCGATGCGGAGGCCAGTATATGAGCCAGGGCCAATACCCACGGCAACGCCATCAATGCTGGCTGGTCCCAGATCCAGGTCACCGGTAACCCCGTCAACCAGGTTCATCAGGAGCCGGGAGTGGACGCGCCGGGCCACTATCTCACGGCTGCCAATCACCTCAGCCCCCTGGCCGTCGTCGCTGATGACAGCCACTGAGCAGTTCTCTGTTGCGGTTTCAATGGCCAGTATTGTAATCATTGGTCCAGATCGATCCCCTCTGTCTCCCTTACTTGCTCAATGAAGCCCTTAAGGAGGGCGGTGTGGCGCTTCCCACGGGCTGAAACGCCCAGGCGGCGTTGCTGGGCCTTTCCAGGCTCATGGTCAATGGTGATCAGCAGGTACTCCTGGGGCCAGATGCCCCTGGCCCTGTCAGCCCACTCCACAACACAGACCCCGTCACTGAAGAAGTAGTCTTCATACCCCAGTTCAAAGAGGTCGTCTTCGCCGTCCAGCCGGTGTAGATCCATGTGGTAGCAGGCGAACTCCCCCTGGTAGGCGTTGACTATTATGAAGGTGGGGCTTGTAATCTCCTCTTCTCTGATACCGAGGGCCCTGAAGAGGCCCTTAGCTATGACCGTCTTTCCAGCGCCAAGGGGGCCAACGAGAAGAACCAGGTCTCCCGGTTCCAGGAGCCCGCCCAACAGGGCGCCTATAGAATGGGTCTCATGGGCTGCGGCAGTGAGTATTGTGTGGGTTCCCGTGCTACTGCCAGTGTTGGTCACCGCTGCTCCCCCCCCTCATCCCTTTCCCCGCCCTCACCAGGGTGTTTCACAGGCCCAGAGGGCGGCTCCTTCAGCAGTCACCCGCCTGCCGCCGCACCCGCAGCCTCTATTCATCTTTCACATTATACCATCTAATTATATCATCTGAGTCTGTCGGGATTCTGTCTCCTGGTAGCCCTGGTATGGCACTCCATAGACCCCGACGGAAGGATTCAGTCCCCCGGCGCCCGAAGTGTTTTGATCAAGTAGAGACAATGACAGGGGGCATGACAATGATACTGGAAAGCAACGGGAAATTGCCAGGGGTCCTGGTTCTCGGTAGTCTGGGTCATGAGCACATCTCAAGGGTAGCTGATGCAATCTCTCCGGCCGAGGTGGTCCAACTGCAGGACCGCACTGACGTCAGGGAGAGTGACGCCGCCTGGGGGTTTATGAAGAATGCGGAGGTCATCTTGACGTGGGGTAGCCATTTTGGCCCTGAAGTCCTCCAGCAGACCGGCAACCTCCGCTGGGTACAGGTGCTGAGCGCCGGGGTCAACAACCTACTCTTTCCCGAGCTAGTTGAAAGCGATGTCGTTATTACAAACGCTCAGGGCTGCTATGGCATCCCCATCGCCGAGCACTGTTTGGCGCTAATGCTGGCCTTTGCCCGCGGCCTGCCGGCGATCTACCGTCAGCAGCCGGCCAGGTACTGGAACCGCTCCATTCCCATCGGCGAGCTCCACAGGAAGACCCTTGGCATCCTCGGCCTGGGTGGAATAGGCCGCCAGGTCGCCAAGAGGGCCAAGGGCTTTGACATGCGGGTATTGGCTACCAGGAACAACCCTGTGCCCTACGAGTATGCTGACGAGGTCCTGCCAACTGTTGAACAGGCCAGGGTTCTTCAGGAAAGTGATTTCCTGGTGGTGGCTGTACCACTGGTTCCCGAAACAGAGGGGATGATTGGCGCCAACGAGCTCAAGTCCATGAAGTCGTCGGCAATCCTTATTAATGTCGCTCGTGGTAGTGTCATTGATGAGGAGGCCCTGATTGCGGCTTTGGGGGATGGCGAAATAGCCGGCGCGGGCCTTGATGTCTTTGAGGAGGAACCGCTTCCCGCCGGCAGTCCCCTTTGGATGATGCCCAATGTGATTGTGTCGCCCCATGTCTCTGGCTCGTCACCAATGAGCAGAGGGCGTGTATTAGACCTCTTCATTGCCAACTATCGCCGCTATGTAGCTGGTGAGGATCTTCTCAATGTAGTAGACAAGGGGCGCGGCTATTGACCCCCCTCACCCAGCTCGAGACGGATCTTAAGGACTGTAGGAAATGCCGGTTGCATCGGCAGAGAACCCAGACGGTTTTTGCCAGGGGTTGTGCCTCATCCCCTGTGATGCTGGTTGGTGAAGGGCCTGGTCGTGATGAGGACATCAAGGGCCTCCCCTTTGTGGGCCGAGCCGGGCAGTTGTTAGACGAGATGCTCAGAGAAGCCGCTATTGAACCTGACGAGGTTTACATCACCAATATCGTCAAGTGCCGCCCCCCTGACAACCGGCTCCCCTCTCCCGACGAGGTGGAGGCCTGCATGCCTGTCCTATTGGCCCAGGTGAATCTGGTTAAGCCGAGGGTCATCGTTGGTCTGGGCGCCCTGGCAAGCCGGACCCTTATCTCCGATAGGGTCAGGGTGACGAGGCACAACGGCCGCTGGTTTAAGAAGGACGGCATCTACTATCTCTCCACATACCACCCCGCCGCCATCCTTCGCGATCTCCGCAAGAGGGAACCGGTGGCGGCTCACTTGTCCCGCCTAAGGGATGCCCTTAACTATTACTGTAAGGGGTAATCTTCCTTTAACCGGCGCCTCTATTTGAAGAGGCGCCAGAAACAGTCATGAATCACTAGGGGAGCCACCGCTGAAAGCGCCGCCTCCCCTGGATTGACATTCCTCTATTGCACAATCTCTATTCTTCAATCATCTCGACGTTGGCCCTGGCTACCGTCACAACCTCGCCGGTGTTCGCGAGCTTGGCCATGAGGATGCGAACCTTGGCCCCGGATTCAACGACCTGCAGTTCAGGGGGTAGCTCCACAACTTCAGCCAGCATGCCGAAGTAGGGCTCGCGAATAACCCTTACAGGTGTGCCAGGCACGAGACCCTGGCTGACCCCATGAGTGGCTTGGGCCTTGAAGTCACCAGGTATGATGAGCTCGGGCCTCATGACTCCGGCCCTGATCTGGGTGGCGCCGCTAATTGACGCGTTCAGACCCTCCCGGGCCTTGAGAAGCTCGAAGGTCTTATCGGCCATGTCAATCTGGCCGAAACCCTCTGTCAGGATCAAGGTAAAGGGCGTGTCCTCCTGACCGGTTATGGCAACCCCAATGTCGTAGCCAAGGAGCTCCACCAAATCGGTGTCGATAATACCACCGACTACGATAGCGGCTACCCCCACTGAAGCAGCCCTTTTCAGGGCGGCACCGGTGACAAGGGAACCACCAACAATGACCCTGCCCTTGCAATCTGGGGTAATGTCGTCGGCGTCCAGGATCTGGCCTGGACTTGAGGCCAAGACCTTGATCTCGCCCTGTGTCTCGCCGCCAACCCCAAAGATGCCCTGAATGAAAGTGGCCTCGGTCTCAATGATGGCCCCTTCCTTGGGGAGCACATCAACAACGGTGCCGCTGATGTAGGCATAGAGGTTAATGGGTACCGGGGGTTGCCTCAAGACAAGCTGCCCTGTGATGTTGGATACCCGCTCAATGGTGCAATCACAGGGAGCCTTAATCTCCTTCTTGAAGAGGCCGAAGAAGCTGGTAGCATAGGCAATCCGTTCGCCTTCTTTGACCTCCTCGCCCTCCTGCCTGGTCATGTGTTCTGCGCAGTCGGCGGGCTCAATGCCCATTCTGGATGCCAGGTTGATTGTGACTGGGTCTCCTGGCATAGCGGCGGTGGCGATAACGGTGGTTGGATCCACCTTGTCGCCCTTCTCCACCTTAACGGTTCCCAGCAAAGGCAGGCGCCTGGTCTTCCGGACTGTAGTTGAGCCTGTTACCTTAAGGCCTGGTGTGTAAGCATGTGCCATCTCTTATCACTCCCCCCGCCCGGCTGTGTATTTCTCTAATACATCAACGGGATAGACATCAAGGGCCTTGATCCACTCAATCAGCTTGCCAATGAGCTCGTCCCTGTCCTCAGGCAGCTTCACTGGACGCCCGCGGGCGTCGAGGACTATGCCGGCGACACCGCCTGAAAGCTCTTTCTTCAACTCGTGCTGGCCTTCAGTTCCAAGGCTGAAATGACGATTGACATGAACCTCAACCTGAGCATTCTGGTTCTCGCCCACCGGGAACAGCCGCATTGAGCCAAAGATGATGTCTTCCTTGATCTCCTCACCGTCAGGCATCTTGACCTTGATGGTACCAATCTTGCTGCCCATCTCAGCGGTGCCCACCGGGGAGATTGCGGTGCCCAGGCGAATGAGGCAGTCCTTGTCAAAGACCTCCGCAGAGGCCTTCGGGTGGACTGTTGAGAGTACACCCAACTGCGGCATCATAAAGATGCTATCAACTGCCAGCTGGGTAACGCCCTCCGGCTGGAAGGCGTCGAGCATCATCAGGAGTGACTGGATGCGACGGGGTGCGTGGGAGAGAACGCCGCCGCTGCCAACAATGAGTCCCAACTCCATCATGTTAACAAGGGATTTGTCGCTGACCCTTAAGTCGTCAAGATCCGCCTGCTGTTCCCGCTTGACACCGCTAAGGCCCTTAGCCAAACTTTTGTGATGCTCAAAGGCCAGACGGAGCGCCTCACGGGCCAGGGCCTGCTCAACCACGAGCTCATCAAGGGTCTGAGGGATGGTTGTCGGCCTGATCATCTTATTACGAATGCGGTTTCGGATGTCACCTTCGGGAATGGAGAAGGGAACCCAACGCATAATGTCGGAAATACCTGCCTCAAGCAAAACGTTACAAATGGAATAACTCATCCCCAGGTTGGCGCTGACGGTCCTGTTGAAGGTCTCCTTAAAGACCGAGAAGACGTCAGTGGTAGCTCCACCAATGTCCACGCCGATTACGCTGAGATTGAACTGCTCAGCAGCGTTCTGCATGCCCAGCCCCACGGCACCCGGCGTAGGCATGATGGGAACAGCGGTCCAGGTCATCAGCTTGTCATACCCGGGGGCCTGGGCCATCACATGCTCCATGAAGAGGTTATGGATCTCTTCTCTGGCTGGGCCCAGGACCTCTTCCTCCAGGATCGGTCGGATATTGTCGACAATCTTGAGATCGCACTTGTCATCAAGGATCTCTTTGACATGAGGCCGGGCTTCAATGTTTCCGGCGAAAATAATCGGGAGGTTGTAACCGATGCCAAGCCTCGGCTTGGGCTCAGCTGCAGCAATTAGTTCTGCCAACTCAACAACGTGGGTCTTAGTGCCGCCATCAATGCCACCGGACAACAGAATCATATCAGGACGTAACTCCCTGATCCGGCGGATCCTCTGGTGGGGCAAACGCCCATCATCAATGGATATAGCATCCATGACAATGGCACCGGCGCCAAGGGCGGCGCGCTGGGCGCTCTCGGCTGTCATGGTCTTAACGACACCGGCAACCATCATCTGAAGGCCACCACCAGCACTACTTGTGGATAGATAGAGGTCAACCCCAGTCTTGTCGTCCTTCTGGGGGCTTATGACGCCGTTGTCCGTCAGCAGGGCGCGCCCTGTAAGCTCCTCAACCTCTCTAATGGCATTACGGGCGCCCATTGTTACATCCTCGAAGGGCGCTTCCACAGTTGTTGGTGCTTCCCCGCGGGTTACCAGGCGATACTCGCCGTCAATCCTCTGAATGAGAATTGCCTTAGTGGTTGTACTACCGCAGTCGGTGGCCAATATTGACCTGATCTCCTCGGGATTAATATTGGCTCGGGGTTCGGACAAGTTCATTCCTCCTTCTCCTCTCAGTTGGCTTCAGCGATGAAGTGCACCCCAGGCTCCAGCGTCACTATTATGATGTATAAAGGCTGTTGCACCTCGGGCCATCTATCTGTCGGGGCCTGGATCGTCGGCCTCAGGCTGCGACACAGGCTCTGAATCTCCAGCCGTCCCTGAACTGTCAGACTTCGGCTCTCTTTGCGACCTCCTGAACTCAGCGATCTCGCGATCCTGATCCTTGGCCATCTCCGCGATTCTATTGACAAGACGTGTCATGTTGTCCCGGTCTTCCAGGAAGATGCCCATCTCCGAAACAAGGTTGTTGCCCAGCACAGTGTCGGGGATTGGCGCCAGAAAGTGAACGGCCTGGCTGGTCACGTAGCTAAGGGGCTTATACATCTCCAGGAAGAGGGCGGCGGGGGTGTTGAGGCCGCGCCTTGTTGTCTGGTCGGCCAAGAAGTCAATGATCTCATCTCGGCGCTCGTCAGATATCTCCCTGGGGTCAAACTCCTCATCCTCGCTTCCAGGGGTCTTCAGCCCCGTCCTGATCGCATTAAAGAGGCTTCTGAATGGCATAGGTAGCGCTCCTTTCTACATTCCTAATAATTCGACAGCCAGAAAAGCTTCTCCTGCCATTTTGGGCCCCGCTTGAGAGGGCTCTCCCGGTATTCGATGGGTGATAGAGAATTCGCCTCGATCCCTTCTGTCATATTCTGGCCGGAGGACCAACCATTGTATTCTGCCCTTTCCTGAACCTTCTATTTATTTTGACAACTGGCAGGACTGATGGCCGTTGTCAGCGAATATTTTAGTAATAACTTGATTCCAATCTATGGAGGTGCACAGTCTATGCGTAAAAGGTATGTCGGCTTAATCCTGGCCCTCACCCTCGTAGTCCTCTTCGGCGCCACCGCCTGCGGCGGTAAGGTTGAAGACCTTGTCGCTCAGTACCTTGATGCCGTCAAGGCCGGTGACTATGAGACCGCCTATTCCATGCTCGCCCCTGTTCTCCAGGAAGAGGTGTCGTTGGAAGATTTCTCTGCCCAGATGGCTGCCCTCGATGAAGAGGCAGGGCCAATCTCGTCCTACGAGTTTCACGACATTACCCGGGGCCGCACCGGCAATGCTGGAGGGATTGTTCCAACAACCATCACACGGGTAAAGGACGGCACAGAGACGGTTACGGAAGTCAAGTTTGTCGTCAAACGCCTTGAAGGGACCTTCAAGCTCGGTAACTACAAGTAGAGTTTGGAGTCTGCTGGGGTTAGAGCTCACTTAGGGTCTGAAGAGACAACAGAGGTTTCGCATCCAGGATACTCTGTAGGGACCGCGACTTGACGCGGTCCCTACAGCTTTCTGTCTTTAGACATAGATCTCTATCATGGTAGTACCTCGCCCTGCCTGCAGCGGGCAGTACGCGGTTCCCTCAATCACCAGACCTCAACGTTCTGGCGGGGAACCAAGACCTTTTCCCCACTCTCAAGGGCAACCTTGACAATGGGGACAAGGCTTTCACTCTCAACCCGACCAGGCTCCCGTGGAACATCGTCAATGGTCCCAACGGCGCCAAAGTAGGGATCGCTGATAATCCGGACCCTCTGACCTACTGAGAGTTCCTCGTCAATGGCCTCAGGCTCCACCAGTTCACCGTTGTAGTCTGGGAAGGGAACAATTATCTCAGGCCTGATGGCGCCGGCCCGGATCTGAGTGGCACCGTTGATCGAAGCCCGTTTACCCTCAAGTGCCTTCAGCGTCTGCCAGGCGTGATCCCGCATTGCCAGGGTGCCAAAACCCTCCATGAGAATGACGGTCATGCCAATGTTCTCCTGGCCAGTAATGCCGATACCTAGCTTAACACCAAGGGAGTCTACCAGGTTAAAGTAGCTCGCCGTCCCTGTGACCACACCAGCGACACCAACCTCCAGGGCCTTCTGCAGCGCCTCATTGGTTACAAAGGACCCGCCAACAATGATCTTCTCAGCGTGCTCCTTTGTGATGGCGTCCGCCTCCAGGATCTGGTTGGCATCGTCAACCAGGACGGCAATGTCGCCGTGGGCTTCGCTCCCGAGGCCAAAGACCCCGGTCAGGCGCACGGCCGGGGTTGAAATGATCACGCCCCGTTGAGGTATGATCTCAGCAATGGTGCCTGAGATGTAGCCCTTCACCACGACCTCTTTGAAAGGCCTGGCAATTGTGACAAGCCCGGTCCTATCATCAACGTCAGTAATAACACCTGAGATGGGAGAGAGGCAGGTCCTGGTATAGAAGGCCCCTTGCTGTCCCTTCTTTGCCAGCATCGCCCCTCGCTTAATCTCCTGGCCCTCGCGGCGAAGTAGGTTCTGGCGCACCTCGGAAGGCTTACAGCCGAGATCAAAGGCCACGTCTACCTGCATTGGAGGCTCTTCCCTCCCGAATTCCTCGCGGATGACAATGCGTCCTGATTTGCCAGACGCGTCCTCAATCACTCCGCCGGTGGGAGCCTCTAGCTCCTTGCGGCCATAAATCCCCTTCTCAGCGACGGCAATGATCTCTTTATGCTCGCAGATATCGCCAATCTTCTTAATCATAGCGCCGGGAACCTCGGCGGGATCGCATCCCAACAACCTTGAGGCGGGGATTACCCAGGGGATGCCCGGCTTCAGGCTGATCTTCGCCACCATGGTCTCGGGCTCAACAGTGTCGCCTACCTTAACCAGAACGTCGCCCGGAAGCGGCAGTTCGCGTCTCTTACGGACCAGCTCGACTTGATATTTACCGTCCGAAGAGTTTGCTGAAGAAGCCACGGCTCTCTCCCTCCTTAGCTGAATCCCCTGTTACAACGGGGTGTTCTTCCTGAAGCCTCTCGAGTATCTCTTTGGGATATACATCGAGGGCGGTAATCCACCTGGTAAGCATCTCAACCCGCTGGACGTCGTTGTCAGGCAACTCAATTGACCGCCCGCGGCAGTCGAAGAGAATTCCAACCAGGCCGCCCTCAACTTCAGACTCAACGGGCCGCCCCCGGCCTTCCCCAACATCGAAGCGTCGGCCAGGCTGGATCTCAACGGTAGCCTTGGCGCCGACACCCAGGGGAATGCGCTTGAGGTCACCATAGTCAACAGACACCTCTTCAACTGTTCCATCAGGGAGTGTCACCTTGGCTGTCAGGGCCTCTGTCCCAATGCGGGCGCTCCCCACTGGGGCAACAACGGTACCAAGCCGAACCAGGCAGTCCTTGTCAAAGACCTCCGCCGCGATCTCGGGATGAGTCTCTGAGAGAGCCCCAAGGTGGGGCATCATAAAGATACTGTCCACAGCAACCTGGGTGATGCCCTCGGGTTGAAACGCATCAAGGATCATCATGGCCGCCTGTTCCCTGCGGGGGGCATGGGAAAGCACCCCACCGCTGCCCACCAGCATATCCAGGTCCATCATCTTGACAATCTCAACACCCTTAGCGGAGGTCAAGGCCTGACCTGATGACCAACCGGCCTGAACCGTCTGCTTCTCGACCTTACGCGCCAGGCTCTTGTGGTGCTCAAAAGACAGTCTCAGGGCCTCGCGGGCGATGGCCTGCTCAATTATGAGACGCTCCAGGGTGTGGGGAATTGTTGTCGGCCGAACCATCTTGTTGCTGATCCAGTCAAACATCTTCTCCATTTCAGCCCCAAAGGGGATCCACTTGCGGACGTTTTCATAGCCCGCCTCCTCCAAGACATTTGTGATACTGTAGCTCATGCCCAGGTTGGCGCTGACAGTCCTGGTAAAGGTACCTTTGAAATCTGAGAATACATCGGTAGTGGCTCCTCCGATATCCACGCCAACGATGTTGCAGTCATACTCTTCCGCCATAACCCTGATGATGCGGCCTACAGCGCCTGGAGTTGGGACAATGGTAACGTCAACCCACTCCATCAGTTCACTGTAGCCAGGGGCCTGGGCCATAACGTGGTTCATGAAGAGGTCATGGATTGTCTCCCGGGCTGGCCCCAAGTTCTCGATGTCATGGCGTGGCCGCAGGTTCTCAACAACATCGATGTCAAGCTCCGTGCCAGCAATACCCTCCACAAGGTCAGCGGCGTCCTTGTTGCCCGCGTATACCAGCGGCAGCTTATATGTGGCGCCGAACCTCGGTTGAGGCGCTGCCTGCACAATGGTTTCTGCAATGGAGGCAATGTAGTTGACGGAACCGCCATCAACCCCGCCTGACATCAGAATAATATCTGGTCTGAGCTCGGTAATTCGAGTGATCTGCTCCGAGGTAGAGCGCTCGTCGTCCACCGCTATAACATCAAGCACAACGGCACCGGCTCCGAGGGCTGCCCTGTTAGCGCTGGCGGCGCTGATAGACGACACGAGGCCTGCAACCATCATCTGCAGACCCCCACCGGCGCTACTGGTTGATACATAGTAGTCAACGCCCCGGTCGCCCTTCTTGGGCCGGATCAACTTGTCATCATCGAGCAATGGCCTTTCAATGAGCTCTGCCACCCGGCGAATGGATTTGCGTACGCCGATCATTACATTCTCCCAGGGTGCCTCAACTGTAGTGGGCATCTCACCCCGGGTAACCAGGCGATATTCTTCGCCCTGCTTCTCGATTAAGATGGCCTTGGTAGTGGTACTACCGACATCGGTAGCCAGGATGGAGCTCAATTGCGATTTTTCCCCTTGCATCTGATCCCTCCTCCGTCTAGTCTGCTAGATCTATAGCACTGCTAATGCATCCCAGTCTGCTACTCCACTCTAAGAGGAAATGAGCCTGCGTCAAACCCCACATCAATCCGACAATAACTCACAGGATATCTGAAACTTCATTGCTATTGTTCGGATACAGCTGCAATTCTCCAGTAACCCCGGTAAAACCTGCTTGGGCCCGGTACCAAATGGCTAAGAACGAGGAGAATGATTGCAGGTGAAGCGATATTGTGCCACAAGTACCGTTTCTTGAAAGGGTGGTGGGTGAGGAGAAGCCCACTCAGCTGAGTGGGCTTCTGCCTCTAAGACACAAAGTCTCTATTCCCAAGTTGCCAGCGCCAGTAATGACGCTAAGCGCTGAGTTACCTAGTACCTATTAGCCACCGGCAATCTGCAGCCAGTCGCCAAAGATGTACTGAATGCGACCGAGCAGCAGGGACAACCTAAACAGAGCTGTACTACCGAAGGCAGCTCCGAGGGCTATCATGATTGTCCAACGACCAAAGGTCGAGCCAATCACCATAACGGGGTTGTCACGCTTTACTGTGAAGAAGAAGTACATAAGTGTGCCGATGATCGCAATGAAGAGCAGTATGTTGTTGATCGTCTCACCAGTTGTTGCCCCACCAAACTTGATGAAAGATGAGGTCACCTGGTTAACGAAGGGCTGCGGCTGGAAGGCCAGAATGTACCCGGCGCTGTAACCAATCCAGAAGGACATTGGGTACCTTGCAAGCCAGGATACACCCGGGAAATACCTTGTGTAGATCAGCAGACCAATGATAACTGGGATTATAAGGAGATACTTCCCCTCAACAGCTATCTGTGTGGAGAATGTTGGCCAGATGTAGTTATGCCACATGTAAGCGGCACTCCAAGCAGCGGCCAGGGCAACAAATATGGACTCAGCTACACGCCACAGCGGGTTATCTCCAACGAGGAAGCTCCAGATGGCGATGGTTGAGATAGCACCAATCCATATACCAGCATCCGTCGATACGAGCACGTCGTTCACCTCCTCAGGTTTACGCTTGATTATGGGCACTGCCCATTTAGTCGTTTTTCATAACTACTTTTCGCGCAATCAATCCCTGGATCTTAAGCGGCGTTCTTCCTACCAAGAAGATAGCCAAGGTTGCCAAGGATGATGAATGCGGTGATAGCCAGCGCGCCTAGGGACTGAGCATCAGTACCGGTGGCCGCCGTTGGCGGCGCTCCAGCAAGGATCTGGTACTCAGCAGCGCCACGGAGGCCAGGGATCAGGCCGGAGTAGTCACCGGACTGTACATAGGCCAACGCGCCAGGAACCGACACCTGAACCAATGCGGGGAAGATAGGAATGTCATACTCCAACGCTACATAGGTCAGATAGTCAACTGTACCTGGGCTACCGGTTTCAAATACAACAATTAAGTCCACGTACTTATCGTTGAGCTCCAAGACGGCATTCGGATTATCCGGGTCCATCAATGGCAACTCAGACAGGGGGGTACCGAAGTCGTCGACACCGCCAACAGCATCATGGATGCCGTCGCGCATAGCGCGAAGAACCATGAGAGCGGCGGGGCGGAAACCGAGGTTGACCCAGTCTACGCCGTACTCCTTGCCGAAATGCTCTGCCCGGTCCTCAATTAGCGGCTGTACGATCTTCTGGCCCATGTTCCACAGGGCAAAGGTAACTACCTTGAGGTCCTTCTTGAAGGCATGGTGAGCAACAGCCAGAACCATTGGGTTCAGCTCAGACTCACTGCCAGGGCTGTAGGCGGCGTCTAGCCACACAACATCGCCCGGTTCCAGGCTATCCATTGTCTCGAATGCCTGAACAGTAGTATTACTGATCGCAATTGGCAGGCCGAGAGGCTTGATAACCGCGATAGTACATACCAGGAAGATAACAATGTATATGATACGGACATCAATGTCCTGCATTCTGTCCCAGAAGTTCACTAGATTGCACCTCCTTCCGTTCTATAGCCTTACTTCGCAGCGCCACCAAGGTGAGCACGCTCGAGGCCAAGCAGCACCCGCAGGGCGGTCGCAAAAGCTCCGAGATAAGCACCCAACAGGATGCCCTTCATGCCACCGGTGTTAATAACGTTAAGGATCCACTCAGCCAAAGGATCCCAGCCAGCGACAAGTGCATCGCCAACAGGGGCTTTACCGATCATAACCAGGACCGCAGCAACGAGCATCAGAGTTGCCTCGCGGGTGCGAACCCGGAATGCGCGGTAGGCTGCAGAAGCGATGAAGAACGCGATCATACCGTACATGGTTGAACCCATTGTACGGAAGACATTGTCGAAGATAAAGGTAGCGTTAGGACCATCAACAGTCTCATACAGCGCTAGAGCCAAGTAGCCATACATGGTGACCAGTAGGACGATGCTGTAGATGAAACCTGCGCGACGCCTCTTTACATTGAGGTAATGCAGGCGAGTCAGGTTAATGAAACCGACAGCAAACATCATACCATCCATGACAACACTCCAGTCATCAAGGGTGGCGGTCAGGCCAAGGTTCCTGCCGAGAACGAAGTAACGGTCAAAGATAACGGCGAGACCTGCCAGGACCCCGATGAACATAGGGAGTTCCTTACGCATCTAGTTACACCTCCTTCACTAGTTAGAACCACTTAGAACCATTCCACAAAGCACATCCTCTATTTACCAAACTCCGTTGAGGATGTCCTTGATGATGTTGGTCTCACTGAAGTTGGCAATTACTGTACCGACAAGGATCATCGCGAATACGAAGACCTTGCCCCAGTCCTGACCAACGACTGTACCCGTGAGAACGGGCTCCTTGGAAACGTAAGCACTTGCAGCGTAGATCTCCTCACCGATAAGGGTGTAGTCACAACCGGCTACGAAGAAAGGCAGCTGCGCTGTTGAGGTTGTACCAGCGACCTGGATAGCGCCAACCTGGTTACCAATCTCAGCCAGGACCATGGACTCGGCATAGAAGTAGCCGAACATGATGTTAGCTGCAGGCCTCTCAGCACGGAAGATACCCATAACGGCGGCGGTGTAGCTCCACTGCCAGTCAGACAGCCACATAACATCGTCTGCGTTAAAGGCGTCCGGACGACCAGCTTCAAGGTATGCCTGCCTGATGATTTCCTCAGCGATTGGATAGATGAGGTAGTTACGGTTTGTCTGGATCAGGCGGGTGTCATACTTGGCGGTCAGCTTGGCAACGTGACCAAGTAGGGCGTAGAAAGCCAGTGTTTCAGCTGCACCTACAGTACCAAGACCTGGAGTAATGTGGACTGGACGACCCATCTCCGTCGCGCGACCAACAGCCTCGTCGAGAGCGTCAAGACCAGGGATCTTCCTGATCTCGGGGACCGGAAGGCCAGCGCGGGCCCTTTGGATCATCATGTAAACTATGCCCAGGAAGGCAAGTACCAGGATGAACTGTACGAACACACTCTGGATGAATATGCCCAGTACGGAAGGGAGCTCCTCTGCGGCCTCGGCCATTAGAAACAGTCCTTTCAACACGTCTTTCACCTCCTCAAGACTTTATGTCTCCATGCCGGATTGTGGTTCCGGCGGACCCTCTTGCCGTGTTGTAGCACCTTTTCGACAAGTGCCCTGCTTTTTCCTTCTCAAGGGCGTAGTGCTAAAGTATGGTTGTCCTGTGCTAGGCTTATTGGACAACTTACTCTAATCCATATTCTGAGACAACAGCTTGTATCACAGGTAGGTTGACTGTCACATCATTGAAGGCTGCGTAGGATGGTAGATAGTTCAAGGTGTTTGCGCTCCGTTGCCCCTCGAACTGCTTGTTCAAGACTTTTCGGACAACTGGGCCTTTTGTCTATAATTCTCGCTTGAGGGCAGAAACCCTTTCTAGGGGTAACAAAAACTTCTTTTCACAAATGGTGTGCTTACACTCCCCTAGGCCCAGCCACAGCGGGTCGGGATTGACTGTGCAGCTCAAGTTAGCAATAGAGATTGCTTAAAGGCGCCTACGGTATCTCGCTGGATGGAGGGAGTTTCGAAGAGACGACTTCCATGATCTCGTCCCGATTATTGCTAAAGTAGAGGAGCAGTCCCTGCAGCATCTGGCCCCTGAAGTTATCCTGGTGGAAGATCAGCTGCACAGCATCGTCATACTCTACATAATGCGAGAAGTTCCCCCAAAGCTTTATCTGGGAGTTTACATATGTCCTCATCAAGACTTCACGATCTGTGAGGTAGTAGGTAATAGGGAGGTAATAGAGGCTCAGGGAACCCAAAACCGCAATGATACCGAGCAGCATCCAGCCGATGCTGTGGGTTAGCCACCACAGTATACCCATGGAGAGTATGAGCCCTCCAAAGAACAGAACCTGAAGTCTGGCGCTTTTCTTAACCAGGTGGACGGTCCAGGTTGTCAGAACCTGGCCCTCAGAGCTTTCGCTTGACATCTGCTCCCTCCTAATCCTACTAGTATTAGCCTAGCTAACTATTAGTTTAAACCCGGTGGCATTCCTTCTTGAAGGGCAAAAGTTGTGAAGCGCCAGCTGGTTCTACCAGCCCTCGTGGATTTCGACCTACATTGCCGAATCCCAAACAACAAAAGCCCCAGCGCAAAACTGGGGCTTTGGGGCGGCTTATCTCCAACAACCAACTAGCCCTAGGGCTAAAGGGTCTTGCTCTGAAGGGCCTGCAAAAACATCATGCTTTGACTGCCGCCTTTACTCTCCCTACAACTGGCGAAGGCCCAAGTAATTCCCCACATTTGCCTTGGCATTGACAACGGGCTCAATGAGGCCGTCATAGGCCGTCAGCAGGGTAGTGACACCGGGGCCGTGACCTGAGATAAAGGAGTCGGAGTGAACGACAACGCCGATTATGATGGCGCCCTTCTTGTAGTGGCGCCCGAAGTGGGAGGCGTGGTCCGTGATGGCCACAAAGTCCCCGAAGCGCAGGTCCTCGAGGCCGTGCTCCTTGAGCTCGCCCTTATCCTGGGTTGTGATGTCATAGTCTCCTCGTTCCGCCGATGAAGCGCCAAGGCCTGAACCCATCAGGTGGCCCGGCACGATGGCAGCAACAGGAACCTTGATCCTCTTGCCCGATTCTTCGATGTCCCAGACCTTCAAGAGGTCGGGAGACACGTTCATGACCTTGATGTCGGGATGATCAAGTAACTCCATCCCCTGGCCGAAGGCCCGGATCTGAAGCTTGTCACCGACCACAAGCTGGTCAAGGGTCTCGTCGTTGAAGTGCACCATCACGTGCTCGATACCGCCGTGCTTACCAATGACGGTGCCGGTGGCTCCCTTGGCCTCACCGGAGACGACCTTTGCCTCATTCCCAATACAGGCCAGCACATTATAGGCGGCATTCTCGTTATTGTCCTTGTTCTTGGTGCTGACACCAGGCTCAATATGGTCGCCGGCCCAACCGTAGACAGGGTCCCCCACCTTGACATTGTATGTGATACCTCCGGTTGCGGGCCCAACGCGGGGAACACCGTCAAATCCAACCCTGTAGGGGCTGTACATCCTGGGTGGTGAAACCTGCCCAAGCACCGATACCATTGCCAGGGCCTTCTCGTTGAATCTCATGGTTAGAATACCTCCTTCGCTGATAGTCTCAGCGATAGTCCTATGAATAGGCCAGGGAGATCATGGCTCGCATGGCCTTGAAGGCGACGATGTAGTCGTCATTGCTGTATTCCACTGTGATGTGGTCCACCCGCTCTGCCCCGGGAATGAGCATGGCGCCGTCAGCCATGGCGGTGTTAAAGAATGTCAGGCGGAACACATAGGGCGCTGGCAGGGTGAAGGGCTTGACACCGTCCAGGTGCTTCAACGCCTGTTCAACCCCTTCAAAGATGGCTTCCCGGGCCTTGGCGGGCTGCAGGCACATAGCGGCATAGCGGCCCCTGGCCTCCTTGACTGCAACGCCGGCCACATCGGGGCCCAGGAGATCCTTAGCCTCTGCCACCACACTGCTGTCCCCAGCCACCAGGGCGACGGGAACACCGTGCCAGCCTGCGATGAGGGCGTTCATCCCGGTCTCACCCATGTCAATCCCGTTAATATTGAGATTGGCCACCGTTGACCCCGAATAGGTATGGTTGAGAACCCCTGGTGTCTGAGCCCGGGAGTGGTAGCCGATGAACAGGGCGGCGTCAAACTCCGGATCAATGCCCTCCATCATGCTCAGGGCCTTCGGTGACCCTGTAATCAGCAGGGCTTCTCGATGGAGCTCCTCTATCAAAATGTTGCGCATGGAGCCGTGAGAATCGTTGACTACAACCTTGGTGGCTCCCACCTCAAGGGCAGCCTCTATGGCGGCGTTGACCTCGCCGGTCATAAGGGCCCTGGCCCGATCGTAGTCCTTTCCCTTGGACCCGCAGTGATCGCCGTGGACAACACCGCTGATCCCTTCAATATCGCAGCTGATAAATATCTTCACAGATTAACCCCCTAAACAGCCGCCCTGGTAAGGGCGAAGACCGTCCTTGTCTCTCCCACTACTTCTCCGCGAGTGTTCTTGATAACGGGCCTGTGGTGCTTCTCCAGGTCTTCTAGGTGCTTGTCAGTTAAGAGGTCCAACTTCCTCATGATCTCCAGGGCCACTGCCGCCGCGATCCGGCCGTTCCCGTCTTCAGCCTTGACAGCGATGCCAAGCCCACTGGGAAGGTGGCCAACGCAGTAGACCCCCTGGGCCCCTGATTTTGCAACAACGTTGCCTTCGCCAGTCCTGATCAGGTCAGTGCAGGTACGGCCAGTACCCGCCACCATTTCGGGATGAGCCTGCATGGCTGAGACAATGGTCCTGACGGCCTCCCCATATCCCCCTGGGGCCTGTTCAGGATCGGCCAGGCGCGCAAAGGCCAGGGCCATATTGCTTATGGGCATGGCGTGGACTGGAACCCCGCAGCCGTCAATGCCAATCTCCATCTTGTCTGCCGGGTAGGAGGCCAGGGCCTCTAGGCGCTCCAGAACCATCTGCTGAACTGGATGATCTCGGTCCAGGTATCCCTCGAGGTCGAAGCCCATCTTCTTCGAAACCGCCAGCATCCCGGCGTGTTTCCCTGAGCAGTTGCAGTGAACCTCCCAGGGCTCCTTCCCTGACTTGAAGAGATCACGAGCGCTTTCCTTGTGGATCGGGGGGTGAGTGCCACACTGTAGCGCCGGGCCAGCCACTCCAGCCTTCTCCAGGATACTGAGAACCGTCTCAACGTGAAAAGATTCGGCGTTATGTGAAGCGCATATAATCGCGAGCTCTCTCTGGGTAAGCCCGTACTCAGCTGCGGCTCCGGTCATGATTACTGACAGGGCCTGGATGGGCTTGGCAGAGGACCGCATGAATGTAAACTTGGTGGGATCCCCAACCCAGGCCACAATCTGCCCTTCACTGTTGACGACTACCGCGTCCCCCCTATGGATTGTCTCAACCACATTCCCTCTAGTGACTTCTGCTATTATCGTCGACATCAGGTAGCATCTCCTCCTGCGTTGTTGCAGCCACACTTGATTGCTGGTGGGACCACTGTGTGTGTCTTACCAACTCGAGAACCCTCTCTTGGGGCAGGGCGCGGCGAGTATGATTATCGCGCCCGACGACGGTTTCCGCTGTAAAGAGGGCGTTGAGGACCGCCTCTTCCGTTGCCTCTACTGTGGCCTGAAACATGAGATCAAAGACTACTGAGCCCTGGCGGCCCGTCTCTGGAAGGGCCTGGAGTTGCCTGAACCGGCCGGTTTCAGTCCTGTTCTCCGTTGTAAAGGCCAGGACGAAATCACCGCTTCCGTGACCGGCAATAGAGCCAGTCCTGGCCAGGCCGTGGGCTGCCCGCCGGGCCACCCGGCCCAACTGGCGTGAGGTCAGCGGGGCACTGGTAGCGAGGATCACCATAACGGATCCCTTCTCTGGCTCTGAGCCTGCTGCCGACCCTTCGTCCACATCTTTGAGCAGACGCCCCACAGGAACACCGCTGACAAGGAGCTGCTCAGGGCGGCCATAGTTCGCAAGGACCAGACAGCCAAGGACATAGCCGCCAACAGCCTCAGGCAGCAGACGCGAGGCAGTCCCAATGCCGCCCTTGAAACCAAAGCAGGACATCCCTGTGCCTGCCCCCACCGCCCCCTCAACGACGGCGCCCCCCGATGCCATTGTAATGGCCTCGAAGACATGAGCCCTTGCCACGTGACGCCCCTGAATGTCATTGAGAAAACCATCATTGCACTCCCCCACCACAGGGTTGACGGTGCCGGTGGTGATGCCGATTTCCGGGTTCAAGCCCAGCATGTGTTCGATCAGAGCGTCTGCCACAATGCCGACATTAAGGGTGTTTGTGAGGGCAATGGGTGTCTCCAGCTGACCCAATTCATCAACCTGGGGAAGGCCAATGGACTTGCCAAAGCCGTTGATCACATGGGCCGAGGCCACCAGCTTGCGGTCAAACCAGTCTTCACCAGGAGGCAGGATAACGGTCACCCCCGTGCGGACGGGCCCACTACCAGGCGTCAGCTTCCCCTGGCCCTTAATCAGGGTCTTGTGGCCGACCCTCACCCCGGGGACATCGGTAATGGCGTTATGTCTACCGGTAGGTAGGGCGCCAATAACAATCCCAAGCTCGCGAGGTCGCCTTCTCATCGCCTTCATCCCTGCTCGCTGGCGGCGGCTTCCACTAGCATCTCAAAGGGAACGAGGTAGACCCGGTCAAGGCCCCACATCCTCTCGGGGTGCCACTGAAGGCCCAGCACAAAGCGGTGCTCCGAACCCTCCAGGGCCTCAATCACCCCATCCTCCGACTCCGCGGTGGCATGGAACCCCTTGCCCAGGTCCATTACGGCCTGGTGATGAAAGCTGTTGACCCTCAGGTCGGTCCTTCCCAGCCGTGTTGCCAGGCGGCTGCCAGCCTGCAGGGTAACCCAGTGGCTGGGATACTGCGGACCCGCCTCCTGTCGGTGCTTCAGGGAGCCTGATATCTGCGATTTAATATCTTGATAGATGCAACCCCCGGTGGCAATGTTGAGAAGTTGGATTCCACGGCAGATACCTAATAGAGGGATGTCAGCCTGGAGGGCCACTTTGGCCAGCAGAACCTCAAAGGCGTCCCGGAGTGGGTCCATGGCACCCATCTCCGGCAGCGGTTCTTCCCCGAAATAGACAGGGTCTACGTCAGGACCGCCGGTTACCATAATGCCGTCGACCAAGGCAAGCATCTGGTTAACGGCCGCCTCGTCTGTGGTATAGGGCAGAATCACCGGTAGTCCACCCGCCTCCCAGATAGACCTCTCGTAACTCCGATAGAGAAAATACTGGTCGGTGTCTTTCTCGGTATGGGATGGAGTCAGGCCGATCACAGGGCGTTCTTTCATCGCTGCTTCATTCCTCTCTGGAAATTCTCTGAATAGGCAAATAGGCCAGGGGCGCCACCGGTGTGAAGAAAGACCACGGTTTCATCGCCTGCAAAACCACCCTGTTTCACCAGGTCAATAAGGCCTGCCATTGCCTTGCCTGTGTAGACGGGGTCCAGAAGAATGCCTTCGGTCCTGGCCAACAGCTCGATGGCTTCAATGCCATCGGCGGTGGCCACTCCATAGCCGGGGCCAGCGTATTCCGGGTGCAGATTGATGGCCGTTTCAATGCCTCCCATCTGCTCATCGCTGGCGTCGGCGCCTGTCAGCAGCCGGTATCCCTCAGCCACTACCCCCTCTATAAGGCCCTTCATGTAATCCGGTTCTCTGGGGGACACCATGATTCCGTGGACATCTATGCTAGCGTTAAGAAGGACGCTCCCCAATAGGAGGCCGCCCTGAGTGCCTCCGGACCCGGTGGCCACTATCAGATGGTCAATACTGATATGCCCCAGGTTGGCCTGCTGGACCAGCTCCATCATGGCCTCGACGTATCCCAATGAGCCCACGGCTGTTGAACCGCCCAGGGGGATGATATAAGGCCTCCGGCCTTCCTCCTCCAGGCGCTTGGCCTGCGCCTCAAGGACCGCGTCAATCTCTTCTTTTCCTTCTGCAGAGGTAAACACCAGTTCTGCCCCGAGCAGAGTGTCAATGAGCAGGTTTGCCTGATAGTGAGGGGGTTCCTCCCCCGTCAGCACCAAGACTACCTTCAACCCGTACTTGGCTCCCATCGCTGCCGTCATGCGGCAGTGGTTCGATTGTGGGCCCCCAACGGTTATCAGTGCGTCACAGCCCCGCTGGAGCGCGTCACCGATAAGATATGCCAGCTTCCGGGCCTTATTGCCTCCCAGGGCAAGGCCGGTGTTGTCATCCCTCTTTATGTATAGCTTGGGACCGCCTAGTCTCTTTGTGAGCCGTTCCATCTCTTCCAGGGGGGTGGGTAAGTAAGCCGCTGGCACACGGGGAAATCGTCCTAGTTGCACCGGTAACTACCTCCTCATAGACTGCGTATATACCCTGGGAACCCTGGCGCTAATCTGGGCCACCACCTCGTAGTTAATGGTATCCCTGTGGGATGCCAGTTCCTCAGCGGTGATCTCCTCTTTGCCCTGCCGCCCTAACAGCACGACCTGGTCTCCAACGGAGACACCTTCAGCGTCAGTAACATCAACGGTGAACTGGTCCATGCACACCCTCCCCACCACCGGGCACCTCTGCCCATTGATTAGCACCGAGGCCCTGGAGGATAGGGCCCTGGAGTAACCGTCGGCATAGCCCACTGGAATGGTGGCAATGGCGCTTTCTCGTTCTGTAACAAAGGTTGAACCATAGCCTATCCTTGAACCCGCCCGCATCACCTTAACATGAGAGACCCGGGCCTTCCACGTGGCCACGGGCACCAGCGAGATCCTCCGGTTCACTTGGTTGGATGGATACAGGCCGTAGAGGATGATACCAGGCCGAACCATGTCATAGGCGTATTCCGGCAGGTCAAGAAGGGTGGCGCTGTTGGCGAGATGACGAAGCTTGAAGGTGATCCCGTCCTCCTCAAGATGGGAAATGAAACTGGCAAAGAGCTCGCCCTGGCGGCGTGAATAGGCCTTGTCTGCCTCATCGGCAGTGGCCATATGTGAATAAACACCCTCCAGGTCAATACCTGGGGTGCCCTTTATGGAAATAGCCTCTTCGAGACCCGCTGGTGAAGGTGGTACACCCAGCCGACCCATGCCGGTATCTACCTTAAGATGGGCCCTGGCCGATGTCTTCATTTGCAGAGCCCTCTCACCAAGGGCCTTCGCCTCGTCCTTACTATAGATGGTGTGGGTGATATTGTGGGTGAGGGATATCCCGTAGTCCTCAGGGGGGATCCACCCCAGTACCAGAATGTCAGCGTCAATGCCAGCCCTTCGGAGTTGGAGGGCCTCGGTGAGAACAGCCACCCCCAAGTAGGTGGCCCCCGTGCGCAGAAGGGTTCTGGCTGATTGAAGGGCGCCGTGGCCGTAGGCGTTGGCCTTTACCACCGCCATCATGCGACAGCCTGGTGGCAGGGCCCTCTGAAGATTCCTGGCGTTGGCGTCAAGGACCGAAAGATCAACCTCTAGCCAGGTTGGCCTTGGGGCCAGCGGATTGCCGTTGGCGGGGTCCTCGGGCTGAGATAACTGGTCGTCGCTGAGGTTCATGAAACGCCCCTCCTGTAGTGAACAGACTTACTTCGTGCCTCTAACTTTCGCCGCCGCAGCGCTAAATCCTCCCTTGCTATGGGCCTTCAACACTTGCTTCCAGCATGGATTCGATCAGCGGTGTGAGCTCTGACAGGGATGCATCCCCAATGATGGTAACCTCTACATCTCCCTGTATCCACTGGGCTGCCGTGAAGGCGTCGCCCTGGAGGACACCAATGTCCTGGCCCGCCACAGTCATAATCTCCTTTTCGGGTAACTGCTGCGCGTCACTGGGCCTGCTCTCGGTTATGGAGAAGGCCCGGGCTTCACTTGTGTAGTGCAGAACAATGGCGACTTCACTCTCTTGGCCAATTCTATTGATAGATTCAAGGCCAAAGCCCTCAGGTAGGACCGTCGGAACCACCACTTGAAAGTCAACTGCTGCCTGGGCCTGATCAATGTCAATCTCCTCCAGCTCAAAATAACTGCTCCGCACAGTGGCGTCAGGGGGAGGTGTAAAGGTGAAAAGGTTGTCGTCAAGGCCCACGTTGGTCTCTGTCCCCTGGTAAATTACCTTTGATACCATGTTGCCGTTGCGGTCATAGCCTGTTACCTGAAGGGGGAGCCAGGTTTCAGCGCTGACCCAGATCCTCTCCCTGACTACAAGAGACTGCTGTTCCTGTAAGGGAAGGTCAAAGCTGATAATGTACCCTTGGGTACCATCTGGTAGCTCTGTTTCGGTAACCTCGATGCCACCCTCTCCCTTTATTCCCTCAAGGGCATCTATGGTGCCAACAATAGAACTATCCCTATCCAACTCTGCCATTTCGGTAGATGCGTCTTCAAAGATAATAACCTCGTTGTCCTGCGGGTTATAAAACCAAAGGGTACTGCCGTTGTAAACCGTGGTCTGACCCTCAATGAGTTGCGGGGAGGTTATGGAGATCCGGTGCATGTTGGGGCGTTTGAAGTGCTGGGTAACCTCAATCCTGTCCTCAATTGAGCCCAGGTATGTAACAATGATAACCTGCCCCCTGTAATCCTCAACCTGGGCAAAGGCCGACTTGACGTTGCCAAGGATCTCCTCTTCAAGGGGTACCCGACAGCCGCCGAGAGATAGTGTAATTAAGGCCGTGATAGCCACTATTGCCGTCAGTACTCTTCTCTTCACAGTTACACCTCAAATCGTTCCTGGGTAAGCCGGTTCAGGGCCCGGGTAATGGTATCAGCCAGTTCATGAGCCAGGAGCCCCCGGCAACCCTTCTCTTCGCGCCAGATGTCTCCGGCGAGCCCATGAGCATAGACTGCCCCGATAGCCGCCTCCGTAGGGGTGGCCCCTTGGGCGATCAGTCCGCATATGACTCCGGAGAGTACGTCACCGGATCCCGCTGTCGCCAGCACGGAATTCCCTGAAGTATTAATGAAATAGCTCCCGTTGGCCAGGGCTACTATGGTGGGGGCGCCCTTGAGGACAACGATGCACTGCCAATCCTGAGCGGCATTAAGGGCGACCTCAATCCTGTTGTTATCAACCTCTCCCGCCGACAGGTTCAATAGCCGACCCATCTCTCCTGGGTGGGGCGTCACAATCAGCTCGCTGGAGGTAGAGTTGAAGATTGCCGCAACCTGACCCTGGTTCTGGGCCACAGCGTTAAGGCCGTCGGCATCAAGCACAACAGGGCAACTGGCCCCGGCCAGGATCCTCGGAACAGCCTGGTTCAGGCTCATTCCCCGCCCCAGGCCTGGGCCCAGGGCCAACACGGATACAGTGTTATCTGATAGAAACTTGAGGATCTCATCGGCAGATCCGAGCCCCAGGCAGCCGCTAGCATCCTCCTCAAGCAGCACGCCAATGGCCTCAAGGGCCAATGCGTCAACCACAGGGCCGAGGCCTTCCGGCACTCCCAGGTAGACCAGGCCTGCGCCGATCCGAAGGGCAGAGATAGCGGTCAGGGCTGGGGCTCCAGACATTCCCTCGCTGCCACCGACGATGAGCACCCTCCCAAAGGTTCCCTTATGGCCGTCACTGCGCCTCGAGGGAATAGAGGCCGCCACTACCCTGGCAGTTATCAGCTGACCCTTCAGCCCAGTCGCCTCAAGCTGCTCAGGTAGAAGGGATATTCCCTTCAGAACAAGCTCGCCAACATGGCCCGCCCCAGGGTGAAGAAAGAGCCCGCGCTTGGCAAGCCCCAAGGTGAAGGTGATGTCAGCTGACACCGCCTTGCCGCAGACTTGGCCGCTTGTTCCGTCAATGCCAGAGGGGATATCCACCGCGACAATAAGAGGAGAAAACGCCCCTTTGGCCGCTGAAGTAGATGGGAGCCCAGGCTGTTCTGCGCCCCCCGCTTCATTGATAAGGTCAATACCATCAGCTACATCTCCCCGGACAGTTCCGGTAATACCGGTACCCAAAAGGGCGTCAATGACTACGTCCGCTTCACCAATGGCGGTCCGGATACCGTGGCGATTACTATCACTGAGGACCTGAACTCTCACTGTGGATAGCTCAAGTATCCGCAGATTGGTCAGGGCGTTGCCCTTAATCCTATCCCGACTTCCACAGATGGCCACCTGAACTGGAAATCCGCGGCTATGCAGGTGGCGCGCGATGACAAATCCATCACCGCCGTTGTTGCCTGTGCCCGCCATCACCACGGTCCTGAAACGGGCACCCGCAAAGGCAGCCATCAACTGTGAGGCAATGGCCGCTCCAGCGTTTTCCATCAGAACGGCACCGCTCAGCCCCCAGTATTCCTGGGCGGTCTTGTCAATACCCTGCATCTCTTTGCTTGTCACAACCCAGTTGAGGAAGCTGAGCTCATTCATGGTCCTCCACTACACTCCCCCACCGCCACCACAAAGGCAACAGCGTTCTCGTTGGTGTGAGACAGGCTGAGGTGAAATCCCCCAATTCGTCGTCTGGCCGCCTCTTCAGCAAAATGTCCCTTTATGTCAATGACGGGTTGGCCCGAGGGTAAGACGAGGACTGTAATGTCGCGCCAACTCCCCTTACGAAAGCCGATCCCAAGGGCCTTGACCACCGCCTCTTTGGCCGCATAGCGCGCCGCCAATCGGCACATTCTGGCCTTACCCCTGGCCGCCAGAGCGTAACTCTGCTCTTCTTTCGTGTAGACTCGATCCAGGAAGGACTGGCCCCACCTCCTGTAGAGGTGCTGTATCCGTGCTACTTCCACAATGTCGGTTCCTATTCCTCTCACAACTGTCGCTTTCAAGATACCCACCCCTGCAGGTAATGATTGCCACGAACCGCTACCATTTTAGCACAGCGAGGTTCTGCCAACAAGGGAGTGACCCTCTTCCCCGCCTCCCCAAAGACTTAGAGGGGCCGGCAACCGCCCCCTCTAAGCATAGTGCGAGTATGGCTTTGTAAACCCCGCATCAAACCCTTGCGTTAAAAGCCGGTTTCATGCCCCTCAGCGCATCCCCTGGCTGCAACCCATGTCATGGCTACTCAACGGTTACACTCTTAGCCAGGTTGCGCGGCTTATCAACGGGGCAATTCCTCTCAACCGCCGCGTAGTAGGCCAGTAGCTGCAGGGGCACAGCGGCCACAACCGGCGCCAGGAGGGGGCTGGTATCCGGGAGCCTGGTCTGGAAGTCCATGTGGTCGCGGGCATCGCCAATACCCTCCAATGTAACACCCCAGATACAGCCCCCTCGGGCCCTGACCTCCTCAATGTTGCTGATTGTCTTCTGACTGATCTCTTTCTGGGTAATCAGGGCAACAACGGGAACATCCTGCTCAATCAGGGCCAGGGTCCCGTGCTTTAACTCCCCTGCGGGGTAGGCCTCAGCGTGAATGTATGATATCTCCTTAAGCTTCAACTGCCCCTCCATGGCGGCGGCGTAGTCCAGACCGCGGCCTATGAAGAAGATGTCGTCCCACCTTGCAAACTCCCGGGCAATGGCCTTGACTTCTTCCGTGCTCTTCAGGGCCATCTCCACCTTTTGAGGTAGTGCCCGCAGCTCCTGGACCAGGGCGGTCATCTCTCCAGGTTTCAGGGCACCGGTGAGTTCTCCTAACCTCAAAACCAGCAGGGACAGGGCAGCAATTTGGGTGGTGTAGGCCTTGGTAGAGGCGACGGCAATCTCAGGCCCAGCCTTGGTATAGATGACTACATCAGCCTCACGGGCGATTGTGCTGGCCTTGACATTACAAATGGCAACGGTGCGAGCGCCCTCTCTCTTACCTGCCCTCAAGGCAGCCAGAGTATCAGCGGTTTCCCCTGACTGACTGACAACGACAAGCAGGGTGTTCTGGTCCATTGGCCGGTGGTGATATCTGAATTCTGATGCTACCTGGGCCTCACAGGCGAGGTTCAGTACCTTCTCAATCATGTACTTTCCCACAATTCCGGCATGATAGGCGGTGCCACAGGCGATCAACGCGACCCTGTCTATGGATCTGGCCTCCTCTGGAGTAAGGCTGATCTCATCCAAAACAACCCCGCTGCTGTCAGCGGCGAGCCGTTGGGCAAGGGTGTCCCGAAGCGCCTTGGGCTGCTCAAAGATCTCCTTAAGCATGAAGTGGTCAAACCCGCCCTTTTCCGCGCTCTCGGCATCCCAATCAATGTGGATGGGATCGCGACGGACCGGTTCGCCAGCGACGGTGGTGATGGCCACAGCGGTTTGCGTGATTACCGCCATCTCCCCGTCCTCCAGGATTTGAATCGTGCGTGTGTGTTCAAGGATGGCGGGGATATCGGAAGCCAGGTAATTCTCGGTTTCCCCCAACCCGACGATGAGGGGGCTGTCCTGACGAGCGGCCACTATCTTGCCTGGCTCACTCCTGGACAGGACAGCCAGGGCATAGGATCCATCAAGCTTGCTAACGGCGGCGCGCACTGCCTGCTCCAGGTCCTTGCCGTCTCTTGTGAAGTGCTCGATGAGGTGAGCTATCACCTCTGTGTCTGTCTCCGAGTCAAACTCGTGAGCCTGTTGGCCAAGCCAGTTCTTGAGCTCCAGGTAGTTCTCTATGATACCGTTATGGACCAGTGTTATCTCACCGCTGCAGTCGGTGTGGGGATGGGAATTGTAGTCGGTAACCCCCCCATGGGTGGCCCACCGGACATGACCAATACCCTGGATACCCTCGGGCCGTTTGCCTCTTAGTTTCTCCTCAAGGACTGATAGCTTTCCCGTGGTCTTCTCTATAAAGCTGCTGTTTGGCGACTGGACTACCACCCCGGCGGAGTCGTATCCGCGGTACTCCAGCTTACGCAAACCATTGATCAGGATTGGCAGGATATCCTGCGTTCCAACGTATCCAACAATACCACACACAGGGCATGACCTCCTGAAGATTATTATCTGTCAGTTTCGTTTGAAAGTTGTTACGGTAATGAGTTTTGCAGTTGGTGCCGTAAGGGGCACCTGTGTGGGGGGCAAGTGGAAAGGCGATGTGAAGACACGCGCAGTCGTGAAGTCTTGGTCTGCATGGTCCCAGCTCTGTCCTGGAGGTCGCCCTCCAGATTTACACAGGACCTTCGGTGGCAGTTCACCGCGGAGGCATCCGCCGACTAACTTCGATAAAACCCCCGTCCTCGTCAACTCACCCTTCAGGTGAGTTCAGGCGCTTGACATTTTGACCGCCTTCCTGCTTCATGCCGCCCCTATATACCTATGCCTCTATCACACCGGCGTGCACCCCCCTCGCCCTCGCCAACTCCCTGTTTTGGTAGCCCTCGGCTCCTCCTCACGGCCCCCTTCGACCAGGACAGGGGCCTACCTGGGTCCGAAGTTTGACTTAATATATGCAACCAGTCTCTGGGCCAGAGCCTTAATCAAGCTATCGTCATCACCCTCCAGCATAACACGAATGACCGGTTGGGTGCCAGAGGGGCGAACCAGCAGTCTGCCCTGGCCGCCAAGCTCAGTCTCCACGGCCTCAATCTCGCTGATAACTCCGGGATCCGAGAGAACGGTCTCCTTGCTTGCCGCGGCAACACTGGTGTTAATCAGAACCTGGGGTACTGGGATCATGGCCTCCCGAACCGTACACATGGTTCCGCCTGTCTCGGCCAGCAACCCAAGGAGGAAGGCCGCCGTCAGGAGGCCATCACCCGTTGTTCCATGCCGCAGGAAGATTATGTGTCCTGACTGCTCTCCGCCGAGGGTGATGCCCTCAGCCCGCATTGTCTCCAGGACATAGCGGTCACCCACCTTACAGCGCACAAGCTGCCCACCAATCTCGTTAATGGCGCGCTCCAGGCCCAGGTTGCTCATGACCGTCGCCACCACCGACTGCCGGGGTAGATCGCCCCGGGCCGCCAGCCCCCTGGCGCAAAAGGCCATCAAATGGTCGCCGTCGAGGATCCCACCGTTGCCATCGACCACGATCAGGCGATCGGCATCACCGTCAAAGGCTATGCCCAGGTCCGCTCCCTGTTTCCGCACTGTCTCAGCCAGGAGATCCGGGTGGGTGGATCCACAGCTAACATTGATGTTAATGCCATTGGGCCTGTTGTTCACGACTGAAACCTCCGCGCCAAGGGATGTGAAGAGGGCTGGGGCAATGCCGCTAGCCGCCCCATTGGCGCAGTCCACTACCACCTTCATCCCACCAAGATTAGAGGAGACAATGTCTCTGATGTAGTCTACATAATGCTCTACAAGGGCCGCCTGATTAGTGATGACGCCAACGGCGCTGCCGTCAGGCCTTTCGGCCTGGATTGTGACGCCTTTACCGCTGCCAGTGCTTTCGCCCCTCACCCCCAGGGCTGCCACTGTGACCTCGATCTCGTCTTCGGAATCGTCGCTGAGCTTGTAGCCTTCACCGGTAAAGAACTTGATCCCGTTGTCCTCCGGGGGATTGTGGGAGGCAGAGATCATGATCCCCCCCACGGCGCCGGTGACGCGAGCCAGGTAGGCCACAGCCCCTGTGGGACAGAGGCCGAGGGACACCACATCAACACCAGCAGAACAGATCCCTGCCGCGGTTGCGCCCTCAAGCATTGTCCCTGACAGCCGGGAATCTCGACCAACGACAACAAAGGGTCGCTGAGGGGCTGGAGTTATCGTCACCATGCCCCCGGTTGTGGCTGGACCTAAACCGACAGCGCCGCCGGGGGCGCCTCTGCCTTCTGGTGAGGCATCCTGCGCGACAATAAACTCCGCGGCATCGCCAAAGGTAGCCAGGAACCACCTGGCACCTGCATGGCCAAGGGCTAATGCCAGTTCCGGAGTGAGTTCCTTGTTGGCGACGCCGCGGACGCCGTCGGTGCCAAAGAGCTTCGACATGGGGTCCCCCTCTTCTACTGGGTCTCTTCTATAGTTACCGTAATCATCTCGGGAGCATGTGATACAACCTCAAAGCCCGGAGGCAGCATAATTGTGGGCCGCAGATGATACTCTCCAGGGCCTAGTTCAGAGGCGTCAATTGTCGCCTCAATACTCTCCAGACTAAATCCGGACAGATTAAGGATGGGGCCTGTCACAACAACACTGATAGACTCCGGTGTAAGAGTGACTGTCTGTCCCTCCACGGTGTTAACAACGCTTACCTGCACAGGGTCAAATGCCCGTTCCGTGATTTCCTCTTCCAGCACAACAGTAATGGAAACCAGAGCAGGCTCCGATATCTGGACCCCCAGTGGCACATCCACGGGAACCGCCAGGGCGTAGGTTCCAGACATCCCGCCAACATCAACAAGGGCAGTCTGCACCGTTGACACATTTTCCAGGACCCGCGCCGGCGCTCTAATGGAAACCTCTGCGGGGCTGACTGTGATGCGCTTGACCTCCCAACCTTCGGCGGGGACCCCGGTGATGCGGGCCAATACGGGGACACTCTTCTGGGGGGGTAGTGCCACAACAGGCACCTCAACGCTCACCTCTGCGGGGTCGGCCTCCAGTCCCACCAAGGGCGACCCCTCGCGGTCAACGGGCCTTGCCAGCATCGTCAGGCTGATGGGTTCGGTGACCCCAGATACATCAACCTGGGCGACGACGCGCGCTACCCTGTTAACCTGGCTCTCGGGTCCCGTAATGACTACTTCATCAGGGGTCACCGAGGGAGTAAGGGTCGAGAAATTCGGCTCCATTTTGCCCTGCAGCGTCACCTGGACCGGAAAGGTTGCGCTTACCACGGCATCTATCTGAACAAGGGCCATAGCCGGTTCAATGCTGATCAGCTCCAGCCCAGGTGGCAGCGTAACCTCCAGGTCCACCTCATGGCTTCCACTGCCCAGGGCGCTTGTGTCCGCCTTTAGCAGTATTTCGCCTCTATCAATCTGGGCCAGCAGCCGTTCTCGTCCCTGAATGACAATGCTGGCACTCTCAGGGCTATTGGCAATCAGTACGAAACCGCCTGAAGGCGCCATATAATTCACAGCCACATCACTGACTGCTTCGTTAACAATGGGATTTAGATCAGAAATTACGCGAAACCACAGGATGACCGCCAGCAGCAGGGACAATACCTTGAGGGTCAGGTTCCGTTCCAGCCATTTGTCCACTAACCGCCACCCCCCCAATTCCAGAAGCCAAATCCCTGTTCGCGTTCGGGCTGAAGGAGAGTGTTAAGCATCTCCTCAAGGGTCTTCTCGTCCAGGTCCCTGATGAGTTTCCCCCCGTTGGCCAGTGATACGGTTCCCGTCTCTTCTGACACCACGAGGATCACCGCATCGGACTGCTCCGACATACCAAGAGCAGCGCGGTGCCTGGTGCCTAGCTCCGGCCCCAGGTTAGGATTGTCTGACAGTGGAAGAAAACACCCGGCAGCAACCACTCGGTTTCCGGCGATGATGACGGCTCCATCATGCAGCGGGGTCTTGGGAATAAAGACGTTTACGAGGAGTGACGAAGACAGGGCCGCATCAATCTCCGTACCTGTCTCAATGACCTCCTTCAAGCCTGTCTGCCGCTGAAAGACTATGATTGCGCCGATGTGGTTTCTCGCCATTACCCCCAGGGATTTCACAACCTCCTTGATAACGGCGCTGATGTCTTCGGACTGAAGAAACTGGAGGGGATTCCTGAAGAGCTGACCCCGGCCCAACTGTTCCAGGGCCCGTCTCAGTTCTGGCTGGAAGACAACGGGAATAGCGACTACAAGGCCCAGGGTAGCCTTTTCCAGGAGCCAGTTTATTGTCGGGAGCTCAAGCCAGTCGGTAATGGTAAAGGCAATTAACAGCAGAATAATGCCCTTGATAAGCTGGACGGCCCGGGTACCACGGATTAACAAGAATATCCTGTAGAACACATAGGCAACTATCGCGATATCCAGCACCGAGATTGCAATCTCCCAGGGTGTGAGGGATAGGAGTGGCGAGAACATTCAAGAGACCCCTTCTATTATCTTTACTGACGGAACATCAAGGTATGTAAGGCCTACCGGTATAAGTATTAATTCCCTGTCTATAAATGCAAATCCTCCCCCGATTATCCCAAGTTTACTGCCCTAGGCCTCCCGGCTATTCCAGGGGGTGGCCAGGTCAGCAAAGAGGCTGTAGACCACAGGGATGACAACTAAAGTCAGGACGGTTGCAGTGAGGAGGCCCCCGATGACGGCAACAGCCATTGGCCGCGCCAGTTCAGTGCCGGACCCTTTGAATAGGGCCATGGGCAGGAGGGCCAAGAGTGTTGTCAATGAGGTCATCAGCACGGGGCGCAGCCGGGTCCTGCCGGCTACTATAAGGGCCTGCATTGTACCGTGGCCACCAGCCCGGAGTTGGTTCACATAATCCACCAGCACGATACCATTATTGACGACAATGCCCGCCAACATGATGAGTCCGATCACGGAGGGGACTGAAAAGGGCAGCCCCACAATAAACAGGCCGGATACTGCGCCAAAGGCAGCCAGTGGGATGGTAAACATAATGGTAAAGGGATGAAGAAGGGATTCGAACTGGGAAGCCATGACCATGTAGACCAGAATAATGGCTAGAACCATGGCCAGAGACAACCCACCAAAGGCATCGGTCATCTCAGCGTACTCACCGCCGTAAGCGACGCTCATACCCGCGGGCAGAGACATGGAGCCCAGTTTCTCCTGAATGTCATTGACTATTGACCCCAAGTCACGGCCGGTGGTGGATGCTGTCACTGTGGCCATCCGGCTGTTAGACATTCGTTGGATGATGTAGGGTCCTGTATCCTGCTTGAAGGTGGTAAAACCCCCTAATGGCAGGGCCTGGCCTGTCTTGGTGAAGATGAGGAGGTTCCCCAAGTCCTCTGGGCCGCTCCGGAACTCTTGGGCCAGGCTAACCCGGACCGGGAGGTCTTGGCCAGCGAGCGAGAAGGAACCGACCCTCTCGCCCTGGATCTGGGAACTGAGCCAGGCGCCAACAGTGAGCTGATCCAGGCCCACCATTGCCAGGGCCTCCCGGTCATATCCCACCTGGAGCTCGGGTTTTCCCTGTCGAAAGCTGGTCTCAATGTTGTTCAGGCCTTCAACGCCTTGAATGGTCTTGGCGATCTCCTCCGTGGTGGACCTCAGTAGGTCCAGGCTGTCGCCCATCACCTGTATCTCCACGGGGGCCATGTTGCCCGCATCAAGCACGGAACTGCTTGGCTCCACTGAGAACTCCGTCCCGCTGGGGGCATATACAAAGGCCAGTTTATCCTCGACCTGCCCCATAACAGCATTAGTAGAGCAGCCACGTTGGTCAGCTGCCACAAGCCTGACGGTAACCTGGCCTGTCTCAGTACCACCTGACATTGAGGCCCTACTTCCCCCCCCGCCACCGGTCCCGATGGTTGTGGTGATGTACTCGACCTCAGGCATCCCGGCAATTGCCTTCTCTATCTGGCCCAAAACACTGTCGGTGACAGACAACCTGGTCCCGCTGGGGAGGTCCACCTTGACAACAAACTCACCCCGGTCCAGCTTGGGGATGAACTCCGAGCCAATCTGGGGGAGCATATAGGCGGTGGAACCAATAAGCGCCAGCATCAGAAGAACCACCACAAGCCTATGGGTGAGGGCCCACTCCAGAAGGGCCTCGTAGGCGCCCTTGGCTTCACCCCTTCTTCTGAGGCGTCGGCTTCTTAACCCTTCGACATCTTCAAGGCTGTCGTTGCCTATTACTTGGAGGGCAAGGATCTCCTGCCTGGGACGGAGCAGGACAGAGGCGGCCATTGGGACAAAGGTCACCGCCACCGCCAGGGAAGCCAACAACGCAAAGCTTGCGGTAAGGGCTAGTTCCTTGAAGAGGGTCCCGGCAATACCACCAACAAAGACCACCGGCAGAAAGACGGCGATGGTAGTCAGGGTTGACGCGGTAATGGCCATTGCTACCTCGCCACCCCCGCTAATGGCGGCCTCCTCAGGAGATGAACCGCCCTCAATATGCCGGTATATGTTCTCTGTAACTACAATAGAATTGTCCACCAGCATGCCCAAGCCCAGGGCCAGGCCGCTGAGGGTCATCAGGTTAAGGGTGAGCCCGCTGAAGTGCAGCAGTGAAAAGGTGGCGATTACTGAAATGGGGATCGCAAGGGTTACAAGCAAGACCGTACGGATGTTTCTGAGAAAGAGAAAGAGGATGACGATGGCCAAAATCCCGCCCAAGAGGGCGTTGCCCGAAACCGTGGCCAGGGCCTTTTCGATAAAGTCGGCCTGGTTCACCGTTGGTATCAGGTGGGTCTGCCCGGGGATCTCCTCAGCGACCTCGTCCAGGGCCGCCTTTACCCCTCTGGCAACCTGGACGGCATTGGCCTGTGACCCCTTTTGGACACTCAAGACCACACTGGGTTGTTGGTTGAGGCGCGACAGGCTCCTCCCCGTGACAGTGGCCAATTCGATGTTGGCAATATCCTCAAGGTGGACTGGGCCCTGGGGCGTCATGCCAACAACAACCTGCTGTAGCTGGGACCACTCCTTGAACCTGCCGATGGACCTGACAAGATACTCAAGATCCCCCTCGGTGACCCTGCCACCAGGGAGGTTCAGGTCAATGCCCCGCAGCGCCCCGATGATCTGCCACCAGGGGATCCCCCTTGAGACCCTTTTCTGCTGATCAACGGTGATGGCCACTTCCTGCCAGGCGCCGCCGATAATATCGATGGACGCAACCCCTTCAATCCTCTCGAGCCTGGGCTTCACGATGGAATCAGCAAGCGACCTGAGCTCGACCTCGCTGTCGCCACCGGTCATACTGATATACATGATGGGCATTAGAGAGGGATCAAACTTAATCACCATGGGTTTACCGACGCCTTCAGGGAAATAGGGGGCAATGAGGTCAATCTTCTCCCTCATATCAAGGGTGGCAAAATCCATCTCGGTTCCCCACTGGAACTCGGCCACTACTACCGATGACCCTTCTGTCGTATGAGAGGATAACCGGCGCACATTGCTCACCGTGCCCAGGGCCTCCTCAAGGGGCCTGGTTACAATGGATTCCACTTCGGTAGGGGCGGCGCCATCGTAATTGGTGATGACGACCGCTCCCGGAAAGTTCATCTCTGGAAGCAGGTCAAGGGGGAGGCGTGAATAGGCCACAGACCCCAGTAGTACCACGGCCAGTACAGCCATAAGGATTGTCACTTTGCGTTTGACAGCAAGCTTAGTAAAGAACACTCAGGCTCCTCCAGGGGTCGCGGGACCAGGCCCGTAGGCAGCGCTGCGGTTACTGACCCTCAACGGCCCAGGCTACTCAAGGATCGTCGCGACATCGTTCAGGATGTCTACCAGGTTGCTCAGTTTCTTCTCAGAGAGCTGCCCCATTACCGCATGCATGACCTCACGGCGCTGCTGTTCCATCTTCTGCACCAACCGCTTGCCCTCCTCGGTCAGGCTGATGTTGACGACCCGCCGGTCCTCAGTGCTGCGGTTTCTGTCAGCGTAGCCGCTGGCCTGCAACTTGTCGGTTAAGCCTGTCACCGCGCCGCTGGTGACCCCCAGCATGTCAGCAAGCTGGGACACAGTCATGGGCCCCTGCTTTGCAATCATCCTCAAGATGAAGAACTGGGGAGGGCTCATTCCCTCCGGCAGATTGACCCTGTGGTGCTTTGTGAGCTTCTTCGCAATTACATTTAGCAGGCGGTCGAACTCTGTCAACAGGACTGACGCCCTGCCGTCAATATCCGCCAATCCTCTCACCTCCATTCCTCTGAATGCTCCCGAAGCTACTCCCAGAATGGCCCTAAAATATTTAGCGTCTAAACCATCTTCCATTGTAAGCTAGCGCTGGCTAAAAGTCAAAGCCCGGCCTCACCTAGGTTGTGTAGCCCTGGCGTTCCCAGGGCTCTTTATAGGTTGCGGCGTCGTAGACCTCCTTACCGTCTATGTAGGTCTTGATCACCCGCGTTGTCAACTCCAGGGGATGACCATCTAGGACCGCAAAGTCGGCGTCCTTCCCTGGTTCGATGCTGCCGACACGGTGGCCTACGCCAATGATCTCCGCCGCCGCCAGGGTGATGCCCTTAAGGGCTCCCTCTTCGGACAGTCCGTGTCTATAGGCCAGCGAAGCGCAGGTTCTAAGGTAACCGATGAAAACAACGCCGGCGTCGGTTGTTATTGCCACCTTGACGCCTGCCCTCTCCAGGATCCCTGCCGTAGCAAAGGTCCGGTCCCTGAGCTCCACCTTTCCGCGGGAGGTAAAACTGGGACCAACAATGCAGGGCACATCCCTGGCGGCGATCTCATTGGCAATCTTGTGCCCCTCGGTGGCATGCTCAATTGTCACCCTGAAGCCGAACTCGTCGGCGATGCGGAGCGCTGTCATGATGTCATCGGCGCGGTGGGCGTGAACCCGTGCTGGCAGCTCTCCGTCGAGCATCCTCACAAGAAGCTCCAGGCCGCGGTCGGTTGCCGGTGGCTTCGGGGCCTTTGTGGCCTCTTCACCGTTGCAGTCGTCCTGAGCCTCCAGGTACTCCCTATTCTTGGCCTGGTACCGCTCCCAGGCGGTCCGATAGTTCTGAGCCTTGGCAAGGGCGTCCCGAAGCACCGCCGCCGACCCCATCCGGGTTGAGGGTATCTTGCCCTGCCCTCCGAAATTGCGCTTTGGGTTTTCACCAAGGGCGAGTTTTATGCCGTCAGGCCTCTTCAGGATCATCTCCGCCCGAGTTTTACCGTAGGTCTTTGTGACAAAGCCAATACCATTGATCACCTTACCGCTACCAGGCCTGATTAGAGCAGTGGTCACCCCTGCTATCCTTGCGTCCTCCAGATGGCGGTGGTGAGGATCAAAATTATAGTAGTAGTCTATGTCCGCCGTAGCGGCAGGACCCAGCCCGCCCTGGCCGCCGCTGCCGCTGTCAAGGGCAGAGCCAGCGGTGATCCAGTCATGGGCCACCAGATGAGAATGGGCCTCTATAAAGCCTGGGGTAAGGGTATTGCCACCCAGATCGACGACCTCTGCCTTTGAGGGAATATCAACGCCGGCCCCAACCTCTACAATCTTCCCCTTGTCTATCAAAACGGTGCCCTTCTCAATTACTGGACCAGCCATGGTGTAGATTCTGGCATTGGTAATCACTAGCATAGGGGTCCCCCCTCTTCCTTGAGCTCATAGACGGGCTCTCCGTCAATCCAGACCTTGAGAACCTGGGTGTCAATGGCAAAGGGATGTCCGGAAAGGAGGACAAGGTCAGCGTCCTTCCCCGGCTCCAAACTACCCAGGCGTTTCTCGAGGCCAAGTATCCGGGCAGGGTTTATTGTGATGGCCTTGACTGCATCCTCCTCCGTCATCCCGTCACGAACCGCCGTGGCCGCCTGGACTGCCAGGAAGCCAATGGGGATTGTGGGATGGTCAGTGGTAAGGGCGCAGTTGACGCCGGCCTCGGCCAATACAGCGGGAGTTCTCAGTGACGTGTTCCTGCTCTCACCGCGTCGGTTAATCATAATGGGCCCCACCACAACCCCAACGCTGGATCCTTTCAAGAGATCGACAGCCAGATGGGCCTCGGTGGCTTTGTCGAGAACAACGGAAAACCCCCACTCAGCGGCAATCTCAAGGGCATTGGCAATATCGTGATTGCCAACAACCTGCATGAGGGCAGGATACTCACGTTTGAGGAGTCTCACATAGGGCGTCAGTTTTGGCGACGGGGCATCCTCGTCAACTTCTCCCCCCTCCTCCTGGAGTTCCCTGCTGTCCAGATGGTCCTTGGCCCTCTGGAGTTCCTTCAGGAGGATGGCGGCCTCATCACTCCGGGCCCTGGGCTTTCCGCCTCCGAACATGGCATACATCCGGGGGGTGCCCGCTATGCTGACCCTCAAGGCCCAATCGTCGATGAGCGTCATGTCTTCAACGGTGATACCTGCTGTCTTAATCACCGCCGCTGTTCCCGCCACCACTGGGTAGCTTCCAGGGACAACGCCCACAGCAGTCACCCCCGACTCCCTGGCATCTGCCAGAGCTAAATCCTCTGGGTTGATGCCGTCCAGGGCACGTAGGTGGGGTGTAGTGGGGGAAGCCAACTCTGTGTCATCGTATCCCGCCGGCCCAGAGCCGTCTTCCCGCAGGCCAAGGCGGGTAGTCACGTCAATCATACCGGGCATCAGTGTCTTGCCAGTGCCATCAACTGTGGTAGCGTCCTCGGGTATCGGCAATGAGGCGGCATCGCCAACAGCCCTGATCTTACCGTCTTCGACAATGACTGTTCCCTGCTCGATAACGCCACCAGTTACCGTAACTAACCGGGCATTTGTGATTGCCAGCAATGATTCCACTCCTTTCTGTTGCTAAGAGCCGTGTTTTGGGGTATTTAAATACTAGAGACCATACTAGTGATCTTCCTCCAGGAGACCTTCCGTCAGGCCAGAGTAGGAGGAGTACAGTATGAAGGTATCCGATGTCATGACCACCGATGTGATCTCCGTCTCACCCGATACCGACCTGGGCGCCGTTGCCCAGCGAATGGCTGAGAACAGCGTCAGCGGGTTGCCTGTCCTCACCAGTGCTGGCAGGCTCGTCGGAATAATCACCGAAGGCGACTTGATCCGGGGTTGCCGGCAGTATGACCTGCCCGTGTTCCTCGATATGATGGGCACGGTTGTCCAGGCCAATCTACCCACCAACTTCGAGGATCGCCTGGAGTCACTGCTGAGATCTCCAGCGGGGAGACTGATGACCACCGAGCTAATTACCGTTGGGCCCGATGATACACTGGAGACAGCGGCGGAGTATCTGAGCCGATACCGACTGGGGCGGCTCCCCGTTGTCAATCAAGGGATGGTGCTGTTGGGGATCATCAGTCGCTCGGACCTAATCCGGGCCATGACCCAGCCCCAGGCCTAGATCACCATGCCATTTCTGGCCCCTGTAACCTTACCGTTCCTCACGGCGACGCTGCCGTTTACCACCACCGCTGTGATGCCCTTGGGCTCGGAGTAGGGGTTATTGGCTGTAGCCCTGTCGCCTATCTCGGCCGCATCGAAGACTACCATATCAGCCCAGTTGCCCACAGCCAGGGTTCCCCTATCGGTGAGGCCCAGTTTGCGACCGGGAAGACCGCTGACCTTGTGGACCATTGTTGTCAGGTCAACCAGGCCAATATCCCGCGCATAGTGTCCTAACACCCTGGGATAGGTGCCGTAGTGCCTGGGATGGATGGGCACGCTGCCCTCCAGTTCCTGATCCAGGGCAAAGGCATCTGTCGAGATCATTGTCAGTGGATGCTTGATTACAGCCTGGACGTCCCTCTCGTCCATGCTTGCCGCCACCCGTAGGTCAAACTCGTCCTCCAACAGGAGGTCGCAGACAAAGTCCACCAGATCCTGGCCTGAGTCTTCAGCGCCTTGGCCCAAGGTCTTGCCGGCCAGGCCTGGCTGGGATGGTGAACTCATTATCCGGTAGTTGTCTCTACCTGCTATCAGCCCCTTGCCTTCCTCTTCCTCACTGGCATACTTCTCTTTAAGCTTGATCCGGGTTTCCTGTGACTTAATGGCTTCCTTCAGCTTATCGCCGTCAGATATCTCCAGGGCGCTACCAATACTGCGCCAGATCTGGTAGACCTGGGCGAAGTCATAGGGGTATACATCACAGCTTACATCAAGGCCGTCCTCAGAGGCCCCCTCCAGCATGGATAGGGTCTCCTTGACCTTCCCAAAATTCTGGGCGCCAATGGCCTTATGGTGTGACACCTGGGCCTTCACTCCGGTAGCATCGGCGATGTCGATGACCTCCTGAACAGCCTCAATCAGCTGATCTGCCTCGCTCTTGATATGCGAGGTATATATTCCGCCGTAGGCGGCCACAACCGCGGCCAGATCGATGATCTCCGCGGTATCGGCATGACCGCCTGGCAGGTAACTTCTTCCCGTCGACAGCCCATGGCCCCCTTCAACAAGGCACTGTTCGAGCAGTTCCTGCATTGCCGCAACCTCCCCAGGGGTGGGGGGCCTCTTCTCCGTGCCAACGATATGCGCGCGCAGAAGGCTCTGACCAACCAGCGGATAGACATTTGTGCCGGTGCCCCTCTTCTTCAGATATGTCAGGTACTCCCCGAAGGAACGCCACTCCCAGTCGATAGCCTTAAACTCCTCTTCCCCCAGCAATGCGCCGACCAGGCCCTTGAGCACCGTGTCAATGGTCTCCTTCTTACATGGGGCTAGTGACCAACCACAGCTGCCGACAACCTCAGTAGTGATCCCCTGTAGCAAGGAGCTGGCCGCATTACCATGAACAGGCAGAGAAAGGTCTGAGTGTGAGTGAATGTCTATCACACCTGGCATGACCATCAGGCCAGAGGCGTCGATGAACTCTCTAGCGTCACTGGGCCCAAGATCACCCTTGGCATCAATCCGGGCTATGGCACGCCCTCGAACAGCCACATCCGCCTTAAAGGGACCTCTCTTCCCTGTGCCATCTATCACCGTCCCACCCTTGATCACCAGGTCAAACACGGCGCCACCTCCTGAGTATAGACTGATGCAGTACTTCGACAGGCGAAGAGTTTGTCCTGCCCTGCGAGAAATGCTAGAATAGAAGTGGATGCGCCAAGAAAGGCTACGAACGCAGGAGGGTGACACCTGGTTTCTAAGGAGGAGACGAAGATTTCCGAGATTATCACCATTGGAAATGAGAACATCGTGATTAGGCCAGGCCATAGAGATGATGCGGCAGAGATCACTGAACTCTATCGGGCCCTCGACAAGGAGTGCCCGATGCCTGACGCGCTGCTAGCCGCCAATGCTGAAGAACTTGTGGGGTTTACCCTTGATGCCTTTGAGCACTATGAGAAAGGTACCTACTTCGTTGCCGCCGTCAAGACCAATCCTCCGGACCCCGACGGGGAGACCCTGGTGGGAATGCTCAATGTGGTGCTATCTACGGGCCAGCGTTACTTCCCCCAACCTGAATACGCCCATGTGGCAGACTTATATGTACATTCTGATTACCGCCGAAAGGGGATTGGCACTGCGCTGATTAGAGGGGCTAAGACCTGGGCAGAGCTTCAAGGCGTTGGCAAGCTAAGCCTTGATGTTGACGCCAAGAACAAGGCCGCCAACAAGCTCTTCGCCAAGTTAGACTTCGAAGAGTCCTTCACCTCCATCAATCTGGTGAAAGGCATTCGCTCAGAGGAAGAGTAGCTTCTCTGTCTCTACAGTGTCAATGAGGTCCTGTTCAAGGATGCAGTCTATGAGGTGAAGGGAGTAATCGAACAGGAATGGAAATACATTGAGACGTCGTTCCTGTGGGCCATCTGGAACAAGAGACCGCCCCATTTTTGTGAACTGTCTCACCGCTACCCTGCAGTTGCCTTCGTGCAGCTGCTTTGTTTTTTTCTCTAGCCAGTCAATCTGCTCAAGCAATTTACCCCTGTTTGTCCCGCCAATATCCACAAGCGTCTTGTCAATCTCTCCGAGGGCCGGCAACAGCCCGGCATACTCCCGCTCTATAACCTTGCGGAGTTCGTCAAAGCGCCCGGGAAAGTCGATAGGGTCCGCGCAGTTCAGGTGTTCTTCCAGCCGATCCTTCCAGCCGGCGCGCAGCTCGTCCACTGAGAGGCCAAACTTATCAAGATAGCGCCGCACCGCTGGCTCCACCAGCGTTATGTTAACCCGAGGGAACAGGGGCGGACACTTCATCCCGTAGAGCTCATAGACGGGGCGCAGTTGAGTCAGGTAGGTAAGCTCACCTGGGCCCCCTACCATGGCCAGGGTCGGTAGAAGAACGTCCTGCGCCAGCGGCCTTGTGACCACGTTGGTGCTGAACCCCTCTGGATTGCGGGCAATCTCTCGCAGCAGGTCCTCCTTGGAGTACTGTTTCTCCAAGCCCCGGGGGGTAGTGACCTGCGCCTCTGCATCAAGGGGCTCAAGGGGGCGACGGTAACCGTCTTCATATATGAACAGGTCCACTGTGGGGGGCTCCTTAATAATCTGGGGAGCGCAGCCCAACTTCTCAAGGTCGGCGGCCCCAGAGGCAAGAGCATCCTGGATCTGTTGATGCCTGGCGATGGCAAAGGACATCACTGGTTGCTGCAGGGCGCGGATGCCACTCAGCATGGGATCGATCAGGACCAGGCCGTAGTCTCGAAAGAGCCACAGCATGACCCTGGCGAACCAGTCAGCAAGATTATCTGACTCCTGGGCTAAGGTGCGCAGGTGGTCTACGATCCCATCTTTATGCTGGGTAGGTCCCGTGGCGGCTTGAAGGCAATCAATCAGGGCCATGACCCTTTCATCGCAGGGCTGGTGTTTTATGGACCGCGGTTCCTCGTAGTTCTGCCTCAGTCGGAGCCGAAGGGGCTTGTCCTCCTTGTCCAGGATGGTAGCGTGGTCTATCTCCTGAAAGTCGTGGTCCTCACTGGCCACCCAAAAGACAGGGATGACAGGGATCTCAAGATCCTGGCTATACCTTCTAGCTAGTTGAATAATGGTGACCGCCTTGTATATCGTGTAGAGAGGGCCCGTGAGGATCCCCGCCTGCTGGCCACCGACAACAACCGCCGAGTCAGGCCGCTGCAGCTTCTCTATGTTACTCATGGTTTCTGCGGAGGCCCCCATGGCCCTGTTGTAATCCCGCAGGATGGAGGCCAGAGCCTGGCGATCGGTTACATAACTACGGCTCAGCTCTTCATGACGGGCACTGATTGCCTTTGGGTCTTGAGGATTATAGGGGTAGAGGTGCTCCACCTGTGAAAAATCACAGCAGTAGCTCTCCACCAAGGGGTTAGGCCCCCGGCGGACCAGGGACTGAAGGGTACAGCATAACATTGAGTGTATCTCCTTCTCGTATGCTTCCAGTGCGCAGTTACTCCACTATTGTACTTTATAGGTGGGCTCTTGCTCAAGCGAAAATCAGTAGTGACTTTGGGGGGCGCGCTGGTAGACATGGAAAAGGGCGCCCCTCAGGGCGCCCTCTGTTTGCTCTTCATCTAGTCTAGCCTTACAGTCTGCCTGCCTAGTAGTCCATATCTGAGTAGTCGGGCATGGCGTTCTTCTTCTTGTCAGGGATATCCGCCACAAGGGCTTCAGTTGTAAGCAGCATTGATGCGATACTGGCAGCATTCTGCAGGGCGTGCCTTGTGACCTTGACAGGGTCAACAATACCCGCAGCTACCATATCTTCGAGCTTCTCTGTGACGGCATTGAGGCCAACACCAGGCTTTGCAGCCCTGACCTTGTCAACAACTACGGAGCCCTCGAGGCCCGCGTTAGCTGCAATCTGGCGCAGTGGCTCTTCCATAGACCTCTTCACGATTGCGATGCCAAGGGCTTCGTCGCCCTGGGCCGTTTGAAGGAGTTCATCCAGGGCCGGAATTATGTTAATGAGAGCCGTTCCTCCACCAGGAACTATGCCCTCTTCAACGGCTGCCCTGGTAGCGGCAAGGGCGTCTTCAACCCTGAACTTCTTCTCCTTGAGCTCTGTCTCGGTGGCGGCGCCAACCTTAATAATGGCTACCCCTCCGGAGAGCTTGGCAAGGCGCTCTTCCAGTTTCTCACGGTCGTAATCAGAATCCGTATCATCTATCTGCTTACGGATCTGGCTGACACGGGCTTCGATATCTGCTGTGGTGCCCTTGCCCTCGACAACTGTGGTCTTGTCCTTAGTTACCTTAACGGTAGTGGCTTGACCCAGGTCTGTCAGCTCAATATTCTCGAGCTTGATGCCGAGATCCTCGGAGATAAAGCGCCCTCCGGTGAGGATGGCAATGTCCTCCATCATGGCCTTGCGGCGGTCACCAAAGCCAGGGGCCTTTACAGCGATGCAGTTAAAGGTACCCCTGAGTTTGTTAACCACCAGGGTTGCCAGGGCCTCACCCTCGATGTCCTCGGCAATGATGACGAGGGGCTTGCCGGAACGAGCAACCTTCTCCAGGAGGGGAAGAATGTCGGCAACAGCTGTGATCTTCTTCTCATGGAGCAGGATATAGGGTTCATCCAGGGAGGCTTCCATTGCCTCTGGGTCGGTGACAAAGTAGGGAGACACATAACCACGGTCGAACTCCATACCCTCAACGGTTTCAACGGTGGTCTCGATCCCCTTGGACTCTTCGATGGTGATAACGCCATCCTTGCCGACCTTATCCATGGCGTCAGCAATCAATTGACCCAGTTCCGGGTCGTTTCCTGCAATAGAGGCAACGTGCTCAATCTCAGCCTTGCCCTCGATGGTAATACTGGCCTCGCGGAGCTTAGCTACAGCGGTGTCAACCGCCCTGTCGATGCCCTTCTTCAGGAAGATGGGGTTAGCGCCAGCGGCTACGTTCTTGAGTCCTTCCAACATGATGGCCTGGGCAAGGACGGTAGCGGTTGTGGTGCCGTCTCCAGTTACATCGTTGGTCTTTGAGGCTACTTCCTTGCAGAGCTGAGCACCCATATTCTCATATGGATCATCAAGCTCAATCTCCTTGGCCACGGTCACACCGTCTTTGGTTATGGTAGGTGGACCAAACTTCTTGTCAAGCACAACGTTACGGCCCTTGGGGCCCAGTGTAACCTTGACCGCCTTGGCCACGGTATTGACGCCGCGCTCAAGGGACCTGCGCGCTTCAGCATCAAATGCAATCTGCTTGGCCATTACAGTCAACTCCTTTCGATAAAAGTCAGGATTGGAATAACGTCTGGTAACAGCATCCTCGCCATCAACTACATCCTAATGGCCTTACTCCTTGACGGCCAGAATGTCACTCTCGCGGAGAATGAGGTACTCTTCGCCGCCGATCTTCACTTCTGTGCCACCGTACTTGGAGAAGATGACAATGTCACCCTCCTTGACCTCAGGGGCAACTCGCTCCCCATTGTCGAGTACGCGGCCAGAACCCGCAGCAATGACCTTTGCCTGCTGGGGCTTCTCCTTAGCGGTGTCAGGCAGAACAATGCCGCCCTTGGTGACCTCTTCTTCCTCAACGACCTGAACAATTACCCTGTCACCTAATGGCTTTAGCATCTCTTTATCCCTCCTTCGCCAACTGGCGTATGAATGTGTGGTTGCCTGTTGTTAGCACTCTCAGGTGATGAGTGCTAAACCCAAGGAATATATTAAGCAATTTCTCCGTAGTTGTCAATTAGATTTTCCATTAGCTTAGGCTGACAGCAACTGGCGACCAAAACTGCCGGTTATTATATCCCCGCCCCTGGCAGGTTATGCCTCTGCTGCCAGAAGAAGCTTCGACAGGAAGCAAGCTCTCCGTGACAGTATTCGCCGTGAAATAACAGCGGCGCGAAAACCGTCGGCTCACGAGGTATGCTGGGGAATGGTCGGGACGCCCATCTTCGACCATCAGGGCCGAAAGGCCTCGAAAAGCCGGGCATCGGTCAGGAAGGTAATTCCGTCTGCTGCGAGGGGGCCTCCACCCTGAGCCCAGCGCTGAAAAAGATGGACAGGGCGGCAATAACGGCGCCGGCCACAAAGGTTGCGCTATAGCCGTAGGAGACCCAGAGGAGGCCCCCAATTGTGGGGACGGCCACGCCTGCTATGTGATTGATGGTACTACCCATGGCAAGGCTGGGAGCGATGTCTTCTTCAGGGGCAATCTTATCAAGAAAGGTGGTTATAGCAATATCGAACCCCAGCAGCAGATGGTCGATGATATAGAAGGTGAAGAGCAGCGGCTTGTAGGTGATAAAACCGTACCCCAAAAAGATCGCGACAACAAAGGTATAGTTTGTTGCAAGAGAGCTCCTCTCACCGAGCCTGTCAATGAGTCCCCCGAAGAGTGGTCTCGTATATAGGGACAGGATATTGGCAGTGATCATCAGTAGCGCGATGGTCTGAACAGGAGTGCCGTGGGCCTTCACCAATACCCAGGTCGCAAAGGTTTGGAAGATATGCCGACGGGATCCCGAGAGGAGTCGCAGGATATAGTAGGTCTTGTACTTCCAGTCGAAGACAAACCGCTTGGCTGCCACATCAACCTTCTCGCGAGGCGCAAAGATCATGATGGCGGCACCTACCGCCGCCGCAACTGCAGCCACAACGAAGAGACCCCTGAAGCTGATGAATTTGGATGTGAGATAGACGAAGCCCATGGCCAACAGGGTTGCCGCCGCCAGCATGCTGTTAACCTGGCCCAAGCGCTTGCCCTTTTCCCCCTTGGGGGCAAGTTTCAAGACCATCGCCGACTGGATGGGGAATAGTAGGTGAAACCCAACACTGAGGGTCAGGGTGGCAATGATCAGATGTACAAAGGTAAAGGACTGAGCAAACAGCAGCAGCCCAGCAGAGATTAGCACCATACAACCAGCAATGAGCAGCGATTGAGTGATAAGGGCGGTAACGGCCGCCAGGGCTATCGTAAAGAGACCCGGCAGTTCCCTGATGGACTGCATGAACCCAAACTGGTCTGATGAGATGCCCATCTCATCGTTGAGGAAGTTGTTGAGGATCGTGGTCTGGACTCCCAGGCCAAATTGGCTCATCAGGAGGGCAACTGCTAGGAAAATCATGGCGAGGGGCCAGGCGTCAGCGCCGAGCCGGTTAAGGAAGGGCTTGGCGTTGGGAGTCGGTTTGTTCTGCACGGGGATCAGATCCTTTCCTTCGGTTGGTGGTACATATTGACCACTGGAATTAGCTACTCCTACTGGAATGTTAGCTTCATGTGTATTTCGCCAACCGAAGGTTCTAACCTTCTCCCGTAAGCACACTCTCAATAACTTCCATTACACCGTGGTAGTGACAGCCTTCAGTGACCCAATCGACCCGGATCTTAACCTCATCATCAGCGTTCCCCACTGCCACACCAAGGCCAGCCACCTCCAGCATGTCCAAATCGTTCCGTCCATCGCCGATAGCCACTACTGCCTCTAGAGGGATGTCCAGTTCCAAACAGAGTTGTTTCAGGGCAGGCCCTTTTCCAGCCTCTGCCGGCAAGAAGTCCAGGAAGTGGGGCATTGTGGAGGTTACTTGAATAGACTGCCCAAAGGCGCCCTTGTATCTCTGGATCAGGGCCCGCACCGCATCGGGTTGGCAGCGCAGCACCACCATTGTGGGCCCGTTAAGACGGTCAGGGTCTGCCACCGCGGCCGTAAGGCTTCTTGCCTCAACAATATTGATGCCGAGGGCAGCACCATAGGTCTCTGTTGCAGGGGTCATGCGGTCAGTATAGACGACATCGTCGTAGTAGACGTAGGCGGGACCTTCCAGTCCCGTTATAGCCGACAGGATTGACAGGGCCTCATCTCTTGTCAGGGCGAGGTAGCGCCGGTACTGGCTGGTGTGGGGGTCCCGGGTCACGGAACCACCGTCAGTGATGATCGGCACATTGATATCGAGCCCAACAGCAAAGGGGAGGGCGGCCCGATAGGTCCGACCGGTGGCCATGGTCAACTCAATGCCAGCCTGGCGCAGGTGTTTTATCGCAGTTACCAGGGAAGGGGCTAGTACCTTGCTCTGGTCGACAAGGGTTCCATCAAGATCGGCCACAACCAATTCCAGCGCCCCGGGCCTCAGGGGCCAACGCCGCTGAGTCCGCCTGCCAGGACCTACCCCCGGTGGCATATCTATTCCCTTTCACCCGCAACCAGCATTCGCTCAACCTGAATAATCTGCTGGTCTATATCCTGGAACCCAGGATCAATCTCCCTGATCTCCTGGAAGACCTTCTTGGCCCGCTGGGGATTTCCACTCTCCTTGTGGGCGAGAGCGAGGACGTACTTATTGGTGAGGTGGACAGGGTCATCCTTGGCTCCGGAGAGACCGTTTTTCTCAAGGTAGCTGATGGCTGCCTTGGGCTGTCCGGAGTCGAGAAGGCATACGGCTCGCAGGTTTACAATCCTGGGCTGCTGCTTCATCTCTGAGGGCAACGAATCAATCAGATCAATGGCCTCCCTGTATCTGGAGGCCGTTGTCAACATGGGTATGAGACGGAATCTAACCTCCATGTCTTTGGGGTTCTTTTCAAGGTAAATCTTCAGGTATTTAATCACGTCTGAGACATTATTCGTCCTGAAGCTGAGGTCAGCAAGGCCCTTATAGGCAGCGGCGAGGTCAGGTTCCAGGTTTACCGCCTCAAGCAAGTGGGCTTTCGCGTCCTCAAACTCGCCCTCCTGGGCGGCCTTGGTTGCCTCCTGCAGATGTCTCCCCGCCCTGGTCTCAGGCAGACGCGTCCGTCGAAACTCAATTAGCAGCCCGAGACCAACGGCAGCGGTCAACACTATAGCAGCAATCAAACCGATTACCGCAGGTTCCATTGGCTCTCACTCCCCCGTTAATTATCTGTATTCAGGTTAACTCCCAGTTTCTCCAGGCGGGCTTCAACATCTTCAAAGTTCCGGTCAGCTTGGTAGACCGGCCTCAGCTCCGCAATGGCCCGGTGGCTATCCCCTGTTTCCATCAACGCCACGCCATACAGGTAGTGGGCCAAAACCATCTTCCGATCCCATGTGTTCCCAAGCGGGGGTAGGTTATTCAACTCCTCAAGGACCCTATCGGCCAAACCCTCTTCAAGCCAGCATACAGCCTTCAAATTGGCAACGTCCTGAGACGATGCAACGTGGGCCGGCAGGCCTTCAATGAACTCGAGAGCTTGGGCGTGTCGTTCTTTCTCCATCAACATCGCTACAAGGCTCATGCGGACGTCGGTGTCAGAGGGGTTATCCTTGAGATATCTGCGCAGAGCCTTAACGGCCTGCTCGAATTCGCCACTGTTGGCCAGAACCATGGCGGCATCTCTCAAGATGTATGATGGAACTGAGCTGTCCTTAAGGATCTCCTTGTAGCTGGCTGCTGCATGGTCCAGGTCTCCCCGATCTGAGTGGAGCTTCGCCTCAATCAGCAATCGCCTTATCTCTTTGCTTGGCCCAGTATGGTGAAGAAATCCAACAACCAGCGCGCCTGCGATTAGCATCCCGCCTAACCACAACAAGCCGCTCCCCAGCCCAATGGGAACAGCTATCCCTGCAACCACCAGGGCCACAGCAACAACACCTGTTCCGTTTACAGAGAACCAGGCGCTCAGGAAACCTGGTGATCGCCCTGGTACACTGGTCTTTTGGTCGCTCATATCCACTGCTTCCTCCCCTGAGTTGCCGTGTACAATCGCCCTGAAACTCTAAACGCGAGGCCTCTCCACAACTTCTCTATCCCCAAGACGCTTTCCTTCACGAAGACGAGGCTTCAGTACCACCGAAGGGGTGGAGAAGTATGTGCCAGATGTGGCTTAGTTTAGTAATGCCCAGGGGTCGTTCTGGGCCTGCGTTTGTGGTTAACCTAACCCTTGAGGGCCAGGCATGTCATTATCAAATGGAACTCTCAGCATAGTGCTCGGCTGTTGCTGCCATCATGGGCATTAAAGGAGGTGAAGCAGATCCATGGCACAATCAGACGACTTCATTGAAACCGTTAGAGATCTGAACCTGTCGTCTCTGTTTCTGTCTCTCACACCCGGCGACAAGCACTTGGTCAGGGAGTATTCACGAAACATGGTTCCTTCCCCTGGAGGAAGCCAGCGGCATGGCAGAGTTGATGGTCATGAGAAACCGCGCCTCTATCGACCTGAGAATCCCGCTGAGTTCTTGCTTGTGGTAGCCGCCAATCTGATCCCCTTCCGCCACTTCAGGCTGGCAGCAAAACTCCTTGAGCGCGGCCTGGAGTTGGCTGTTTCCTCTCAACAGAGGGCCCGCATCCATGCCAACCTGGCTCAACTCTACTATGACCAGATACCTGAAACCAACGACGCCCTTGCCAACTGCAGGGAGCACTGCAGGCAGGTTGTTGAAACGGGATCCATGACCAGCTGGGCTGGGCAGATGCTGGCATCACTCCCCTCTGAATTGGAGACGATTGAGTAGTGACGCTAGTAACCCATAGTAAAAGGAGGGCCGGCCCCGAGGCCGACCCAACGCGTCCTGCCATATCCTTTGTTCGCTAAAGCCTAGCTCTTTAGTGTCTAGCTGTCGGTTGTAGACCCCCGCCTTGCCCAATTGGGCAGATTGGTTCGCTCTGTCTCACCGGTTCTGTTCTGAGACCTCTGATCACTAATGGCCTGGTTAGAGACGGACTCCGCTGTCTGGCCGGTGACGGTCATCCCCCGCTGACTGCCGCCGTACCCTCCTCCGACTGTGGAGCCGCTGGTCGTTGCCTGTCCCCGCTGGTGCCTACTGACAGCGGTTGGATGGTAACCATATGACTGGGTGCCTGAGCCAGGGCCACCTGCTGTTCCGCCTGTTATGCCTGGGGTTCCGGTACCGACGCCGGTATGTCTCGCGGTGAGACCGTAGCCGTACCCATGCTGCTGCTCAAAGGACTGGGGTGACTGACCCTGGCCTACCTGTTGGTAACCAGCACCGGAATACTGCTGCTGCGGCTCAGGACGAAGGCCCGGTTGACGGAGTCCATGCTGAGGACTCTGGCCGTATCCACCTCTCATGCCCTGGTTCTGGTGGGCCGAGGATCTGGATTTATTGATTGACTGACTGAACCAGCTCATTGTCTGTTGGTCTGCCAGGCGTGGCTGGTAGTGCCCGCGCTGGTTCAGATACTCAAAGACGTTTTGAGACGACGCCAGGGATTCTTGGTGGATCTGGCTAACCAGATTCTTCACCTGAGGATGGCTGGCCTCAAGGGCCGTCTTGTGATACCAGTCGGAAAGTGATTTCTCGGTGGCCAAGATGTCCTCAGCTATTTCTTTATCCGATATAGGAAACTGGTGTGGCAAAACCATATCCCTCCTTTGCATTATCCGCTGACGGTGGCGTCAGCAATCATGTCAACTCGACGGCGGTGCCTGCTTTCCAGGTCCTGGCATAGCTGCCGCAGCTGAGGGTCTTGACACATCTGTTGATAGGCCCTGAGCTTAGCGGCTGCCAGGGATTCCGCCTTGGCGCACTCTTCAACCCACCAGGTCTCAGTCACTGTAAGCTGCAAAAATGTCACTCCTTTCTGTTTCTCCTGATTGATATCACCTTTAGCTTAAACATCAAGCTGACGCTGTATACCCCAGAAGAGGATTATTCTGCTGAGACCGTGGGATGCTAGGAGGGAGATAAAATGCAACCGTTAACTAAAACAGGAGGTGATGGATCAGTGGCGCGATGGACGTGCAGTAAGTGCGGGAAGCGGATTGAAGCCCCACGGAAACCAGAGGCCTGCTCAAACTGCAGTGGCAGAAATACGATGAAGAAGGACAAGGTGCCAACGTAGGCACCTCAAGGGTTGACATACTGAACCAACCGCCCGTTTCTCGGGCGGTTTTTAGTCTCTATGACAGCTTCCGCACTGGCTCTCGTCGTCAAGGAGGGGGGCATGACAGGGCTGGCAGTCCTGATGGCCCAGTTCAGTCTCTCCAAGTTCCTTACGGGCCCTGTGCACAACCCGGCCGTGACAGGAAATACAATCCCCTTCATAGATCGTCAGGTGAAGCCTGTGCTTGAACCACCCCGTTGCGCCGTCCCCACCTGGAAATACTTCTTCTTCATGGCATCGCAGGCATACCCTGGGCTCTACCCTACTCTCCAAGGGACCATCCGCACCTCCCAGGTAGAAACGCCACAGTTCCGTCAGCCCCCGTACCTTGGACTTCAGGTATCCCATCATCCCAGGATCGCTGTGACAGGTGAGACAGCCCACATGGCTGTGCTCAGATAGTTGCCAGCCCCGGTAGGGCTTATTCATCTCGTGACATGAGGAGCAGAAGTCAGTTGTCTGTGAGGACAAGACGGCCACTGCCAGGGCTATAACAAGGCTGGCCATACCCACTACGATCAAACCCCGCATTGGACTGGGTCTATGCATAGGAGTCCCCCTGTCTGGAATATGCATCTGATGAGACTCTAGGCAGGCTAAACCTCGGCTCAGAAACTGGTCAACATCTCAAACGGGGGTTTGCAGAATGCAGGACATCCTGCTGGTAGCCGCGGTTGCCATTGGCGCCGCCCTCCTGACCAACTTCCTGGAGGATACTGGACGGGCGAGCTGGGCCAAGTTATTCACGTGGCTGGTTACCGCCTATCTGACATTAAAGGTAGTGGTGCTACTCATTGAGCTGTTTGCAGCCATCGGTACCCTGGTGCCGTAACCTATCCTACGCTCCTCTACGGCTACGGCACCCTGGCAAAGGATTCCACTCCGAAGGTAATGCCAAGGGCCACCTTCTCTCTATACCACGCCTCAGAGAGCAGGCCCTCCTCGGCGGGATTGGTCAAGAAGGCCGTCTCCACCAGGCATCCTGGCATTGTTGTGTTCCTGAGAACAGCAAACTCCTCTGATTCAGATTCCTTGTACTTTGTGCCCCGGTTAACCCTGGCCGTGGTAACAAGGAGCCAGCGCAGAACCGCATATGCCAGGGCAACATTAGGACCCATGGCGTTGTCATGCCACACCTCGAGCCCTTCAGCCTCTTGAGAATCTGAGGCATTGCAGTGGATGCTGACAAAGATGTCTGCGTTGCTTTGGTTGGCCAACTCCCACCGCTCCTGGAGAGAGACAAAGGTGTCTGCCTCCCTTGTTAACAAGATCTCGTGGCCAAGGCGTTGAAGGTACTGTCTGACCTTAAACGCCAGGTCCAGGTTAATGACTTTTTCGAAAGTCCCCGCAGGGCCTACCGCCCCTGTATCTCTCCCGCCATGTCCAGGGTCTAATACAATCAACATGAGAAACCCCTCCTTATGCTCAATCTCCCATACAACACCATCGACGCTATCTTTCCTCATCTGTGTCTGCGGCAGCGTCCCAGAGGGCTAACCCGATTGTTAGCTGCCCACTGGTTACTGATAGTTGGGTCACCCTCAATTTCCACGCGAAACCCTCTCCCATGGAATAGGGCCCCAGCGGGATGAGGATGCTGCCGTCATCAGCCCTTACCTCCCAGCCGGCAGGCAACCCTCCCCAAGAGTTAAGGAGTGTCATTAAGGTATTGATGGGGACTCCAACTGAGCCTAGCTGACAACTCTCAAGCCTCAGCGACAAATAGTTTTGGTGGTTTACCCTGGGGCAGGCCCGAGCGGTTATGCCAACGTAGCGCCCCGCTAACCAGCGCTCAACCCAGGTGACCCTGGTCTCCACCGGCCTTCGCCCCAGGCCTTCTCTCCCAGATAGCCTCAGCGCTGCTGATATCTTAACGCTGTCATGGCCAAGACCCACTGCCACCCCCTGAAGCCCTGCGCCGGAAGACGAGAGGCCTGCGTGTTGGATTAACTCATATAACAGTGTGTTTAACGCCGACTCGCTGATGGAGATCATGACTTCACTCCCAGGGCGTTCGAAGAGGGCGTCCGAGGCAAGCCTGAGTTTGTAATAGAGATCGTTAAGAGTCCCCATGGGGGGATCAGGAGGGACAAGGGGTTCTTGCGGCCCGATAAGATCTGCAATCTCTTCCTGAAAGGAGGCTGCCGCAAAGAGGAATAAGGCCGTGATCACTGCCAATAGGAGCAGAAGCAGGAGAATGGAGAAACCATAAAAGGGCAGGTGGGTCCCGGGTGTACCGGGACCACCTGCCCGCCTTCGTACCGACTTCCCGCCACACACAGTCCCGCCTCCCTTCGGTTACCCATCACGGGCCGCCAGCTAACTAGGCTGCAAAACCCTCCTGCAGTTTAGTTATGTGGGCGAGGACTGAACTATGACAGTTGTGTCAAATGTCGATATCCAAGGTGGTGCTTCCGGCCCGCTCTGTGTGGGCTGTAATCCTTAGGGTTTTTGTAGTTGCCGGCACCCGCGCTATCCACTCCACTCTCTGCTTTGATCCCGAACTGGAACTGGCATAGTAGTATCCGTAGGAGGAACGGGCCCGGCCCTCAAGGTGACCTATATCTTGTTCAGCCTTACCCATCACCATTTCTGCTCCCTCAGGAAGATCCAATCTGACCTTAACCGGTTTGGCAGCCTTCTGCTTGATGGCCTGGGCCGACACATTTGTTGGTAGATAGCCGTTGTTCTCAACGGTGGCGGTTAGCTTTACCACCTTCATCTCGTTGGGGACCGTTGCTATCTCCTTAGCAGTGGTATCTGAGATCTCCAGCCCTGGGAGGGCAAGGGCATGAACAAGGGTAAAGAGCATGTTCTTATGGCATTCTTCTTGGAGAAGACTTGTCGGTGGGTTCTGGAGGACGAACTTAGGATACCAGCCCCCAATCTCCACGGTTCCGAGTTCAGGATGATCTGCAGGCTGCCACCCCATGAAACCCTTGCCAGCAAGGACCTCGTCATTCCATTTCAAAAGCCTGAGGCCCTCTTCTTCTCGGTCTTTGTCGTCCATCTCGATCATCTCTTTGACGGACTTGCGATCAAGCCCCGCCTGGTCCCGGAGACTCCACAATTCGGTGGAGTAGGTCAGGATACCGTAGTGTTCATAGAGCCACTCAAGGAACACGCCATGCAAGGCCTGGCGATTTGTGAACCCCTCGTAAACCGACTCGCAAGGGTAACCAGTTAGCTCCGTTCCTCGCCGGCCAATGGCCTTGAAAGCGGCAAGATCGCCCTTATCCATCTTGTCATCGGCTTTGCTGCAGAAGGGCCTCAGGATGACACCGCCAGTAGTGTGGTAGGCCATGGCCCCTCCAATATTCCCTGTGTTCACCAGGGTCTCCGCCAGTGCCCTTGTTTCAGGCTCAGAGAGGGGGTAGGGCCCTGCCCCTGGTTGTTTGCCTTCGGGCAGCCAGTTGGCCGGGAAGTTTCTATTGATGTCAAGTCCCCACCGGGGTTTGGCAGGTTTAATGGATCCACCATCATAACCCTGAACAATGCCCTCCCTGTAGAGCCGGTAGTAGGTACCCCCGAAATCGTCAGGCTGGCGGCGTATCATCAACCTGGAATCGCTTTCGGAAACCTTCCACTCTCCGTTTGGGTCCTTAACCCTCATCTGGGTTATCTCCCCGTCACCGTTGATGTCCTGGGGTATCAGGCCATCTCCCTCGTCAAGCTCCAGATCGTCTGGGTACGGTCTGATGCTGGAGCGGGGGATGTCTGGGCTGTGCATGTAGACCTCACCCCCATCAACACTGATCCTGGGGACAACGTAAAAGGTCCTGGTGTCGAGGAGCATGGTAACCTTCTCATCTTTGCCATAGTTATCAAGTAGATACCAGATGGTATAGAGGGCCACGGCAGAACCCGTAACCTCTCCCGCGTGGATGTTGGCGTCAATCCAGAAGCCTGGCTTCCCGTGGGCGTCACCTGTCTCCCTGTTGGTGAGGGTAGCCATCCAGATGTCCCTGTCCTCAAAGCTCTTGCCGATGGAGCTAATACCCATAAACTGTGGATGGCTTGCTTCCCATCCCTTCAACAAGTCGGTGATCTCTTGATAGTCGTAGTATCGATCTGCCTGGTACTTGACCCTGTTGGCCATCAGCGCCCTCCATTCCTTAAGGCCTTGCTGCCATTCCTCTTCTGCTCGCGCTTAGCTCTTGTTGATTATTTCGACTGCCGAAGTAGAAATCCCTTTCGACAGCGAGTTAGCATACAAAAAGCCCGGAAACAACAGGCTCGATAGCACAAGCTGCATCCGCCTGTGTGACATGAGAGAAGGAGAAGTGGGATGAGGGAGGGGAAGAGAGATCGCAAGAGAAAGGCTAAAAACTGGAAACCTTAAGAACCAGAATCCTAAAACTCAATGCCTGGCTGGGCCTGAACACCGGCGCTATAGTGATGCTTCACTTCCCGGACTTCACTTACCAGGTCCGCTCGCTCCAGGAATGACGGGGGGGCATATCGGCCCGTTAGCACCACGTGAGTATTCTCGGGGAACTGATCCAGAGCCTGCAGTACCTCCTCAACAGTAACAAGGTTAAAATCAACAGCCACGTTGACCTCGTCAAGGATGACCATGTCGTAGTCACCAGTCTGGGCTAGCTCGACCCCTCTAGCCAGGGCCTGTTGAGCCAGTTCAATGTCTTCATCTTCAGGTCTCTCCTTGCTCACAAAAGAGGTCCTACCCCACTGCTCAATGGTGAGAGTTGGCAGGTGGTCCCTGGCAGCCTTAACCTCACCGTAGTTCTTGTCGCCCTTCATGAACTGGATCACAAGAACCTGAAGGCCGTGTCCTATAGCTCTCAGAGCCTGCCCTAAGGCAGCTGTTGTCTTGCCCTTGCCATCCCCAGTGTAGACTATGAGTAGCCCCTTGGTAACCGTTAATTCGCTCAAACTTGGCACCCTCCCTGGCGGTAGCAGCCGATCACAGGTCAATCACCGGTTCATCAGATACAGCAAGCGCAGGATAGGTCTCAACAACCTCTGACTTACCTGTCAATAGATTGACCTTTAGCTTGCGATTGTAACCAGGGTGATTGTTGCGCTCGACAACAGTTACACCCATCATATCCACAGCTAGCTCCAGGCGCCCCTGTCTTCGGGTGAGACAGGCCGACAGCCCGTCGATTAGTTGGAAGGCGCGAAGCATCGGCAGGAGGTGGGCCGGGAAGTCCGTTGGAAGCTCGCACTCTTCATGGTGGTGGTAGCGTATAAGGGTAATTACATCTGGATCTCTCTGGTAGAACCGGTCAGCCAGAACCGCGCTGCGCTCGGCATGGAGGCGGCCGTCCTCAAAGATCTCGCGCGGGTCAACGACCTGGTCTGGCTCTAACTGAGGCTGGCATTTACCCAAGTCATGAAAAATGATGGCATCAACCAGTATGTCCTTATCGATGCCAAGGAGGTTCATGAGCCCCTTCTCGTTGAGGTCCGCCGCCACCTTTAAGGCGTTGACGACATGATGGTAGCAACCATCGTTGATTCTACTGGTTATGCGGATGTTCCCGGTCTCGGGATTAAACTCATCCCGGTATTCAGGCGTATTCTTGAGTTTATGCTCTACCCTGGTGTTGGGGAGGGTTAGAGCAAAGGCCTTATCAAGCTCTTCCCGGGCCCTTGCAAGCAGGTCGGTGAGCCTCTTCTGATAGGTAATGTCCCTGAAGGTCTGGATGACCGCAACAGTATCGCCATTATCCAGGACGGGGACATAGTTGGCGTTGAAAACCCTTCCATCCTTGAGTTCTGACTCAACATTAATCATGGGCTCGCCAGTGTTGAAGACCCTGTGAATTGGGGATCGGTCCCTGCTGACTTCATTGGCCTTCTGACCAATACGCTCTGATGCTGTAGCCCCGGCCAACTCCTCGGCAGCCTTGTTAAACTCCTGGATGACCAGGTCGCTATCTACTACCACAAGCCCTTCGTGAAGGGATTGGATGATGAGACTGGCTCGCTGCTCCCTCAAAAGAAGCTGCTCTAGCTCAGCATCTCGCTGGAGCAGGTGGCCAATGGCGGCCCCCTGGGTTACTGTACCCACGAAGACCCCGTCGCTCACCACAGGTAGCTGCTGCATACCCTCTTCTGCCAGCATCCTTAGAACGTCCTCAACCGGTGTTAAGGGGTCAATCACTGCTACTTCGGCAGCCGGTATCATGCACTGAGAAACCTCTAGGGCCTCAGGGCTAACCCCTTCGGCGGCTACAGTCAGATAAGCCTCCTCGTTTAGAAGGCCCAGAAACTCTCCACGAGACCCGGTTACTGCCGCGGTAGTAATACCGGCTTGCATCATAGCCTTGGCGGCCTCCGACAGAGAAGTGTTCACCGCAAGGGTTATGGAAGGGCTTTTGATCATTTCTTCTGCTACCATCTGAAGTTCGGCTCCCTTCAGGCAAAGACCCTATCAAGAACTTATAAGGAACAGAGAGCAAGGATATGGTACCCTTTCGTTATTTTTCAAGCTTCTCCTGCCAACCGATGGGCATGATTGCCCGCAGGAACCCGAGCCACTCCTGTAAAACAGACCCACTATACATTATCGGATTACTGGCGCGGTTATTGAGGGCCTACGCAAAGCTACTAAATGCTGCGTGGAAACTTTCTGCTGGGTTGCGGTGTAGAATACCATAGCGGGGGCTCCTGGGAGCGGATGGCATAGGTGATAGGCTGCTGAGAGCGGGAACAAGGGCCACCCTTAGTGGCCCCTCTGGCGCCCGACTACAACTCCCGACTCACTTTGAGGTGATCTGATGCTTGACATCCTGCACTACGGTATCCTAGCCTTCATTGGACTGTGGCTACTGCTGTTCTCACCGATTGTCCTGGCCAAGGCGGGCGGAGCTGTAATTATCTCCCTTGTGGTTTTAAAGGCCTTAGCTACTACCACCTGAAACGGCCTCGAAGGCCTGTCGGACCTGGGTAACAGCCTGGATGGCCCCTCTGTCCCGAGACGCCTTGGCCGCCTGCTCCAGGGAGTCAAGCCACTGGGGCTCAATCAGCCGCGCCACGAAGGGTAGAAGGCTCTGGGTGAAGTTGGGGTCCAAATTCTGGGTTCGCTTGATGAAGCCAACCGCTTCACGGGCCCTGCCTGCGGCTGTGTAGATAATGGCTGTTGAGAAGTTAACCCTGGGGTCTCCCTCTCCCAAGGCCAGGGCCTTTTCACAGACAACCAGCCCCTCTTCGGCCCTGCCGAGTCGGAGCAACCCCTCTGCTTTGCCTATATAACCCAGGGGGTTGTCAGGGGCAGCAGCAATATACTCCTCCATATACTTGACTGATTGGTCGAAACTGCCCTGCTGCTCCGCGACAAGCGCCAGCATTTGATATGGGCCAGGGTCCCGCGGGTTGGCCTTAATCGCTGCCTGCCAATCTGAGATAGCCCGTTCAATGTCGCCCTTCTGCGCATGGGCACTACCGCGTGCCACAAAGGCCTCACCATACTCTGGATCGCTCTCTATTGCCTCTGTCCATTGCTCTACAGCCTCATCAAATCTCCCGCTGGCATGATTGATCCAACCAAGGGTGGTAAGGGTCTTTGCATCCCCAGGCCCCTTCTTCAGGCTCTCCTCTAACTCTGTTCGGGCCTTGCCGAAGTCACCCATCCTGGTGTAGGCCAGGCCGAGATTATAGTGGACATTGGGGCTGACAGAGCCAAGCTCTATCGCCAGTTCCAGGTGCTCCAACGCCTCCTCAAACTGCCCAACATCAACAAGGGCTGCCCCCAGGTGTTGGCGAATACCAAGGTCCTCCGGGTTGATGTCAATGCCCTTTTTCCAGATACCTAAGGCCTGTTCAATGCGGCCGGTATGAAGGTAAAGCTCACCCAGTTGGAGATGGGCCATACTGCTCTTGCTTTCCTTATCAAGGTCAATGGCCTTCTTGAATTCATGGATGGCAGGGTCCCACATCTCCTTAATGGCATAGACCTTTCCAAGGAAGTAGTGAGCATGGGCATGATGAGGGTTCAGGTCAATTGTTTTGCGCAGGCGCTCCATGGCAGCATCGAAGCTTGCCAGCTCCATACTGCAGATGCCAAGCAGGTAATTGGCGCTAACATTCTTCGGGTCCAGGCGAAGGGTGGCGTCAAACTGGGCAACCGCCTCCTTGAATTCACCCTTCTCCATTAGCGCCACGGCCAGGTCGTGATGGGGTTCCCACCTATCCGGGTGCTTCTTCACTAGCTCCTTGAGCTTCTCAATCATCTCTTCAAGCTGCTTGGGGTCAACTCTCAAACTACAGTCTCCTCTCAATTTCACGTCTCTATGGCGCCAGTGCCAACGCTGGCAACATCAGACCCTAAACCCTATTTGCCTTCCCCGTCGTCTGCCAGACCCTTTACTCTTGACAGGACGCCTGTAGTAAAGGCATCCGATGGTTCATCATCAGGTTTGTCAGCAATGAAGCTCTTCTCTATGGCTGAGATGGTCCTCTGCAGACCAAATAGCTTCTTACGACACTTAGGGCATACACGGATGTGCTTCTCCAGCTGGCGCTCTTCCTCGGCGGTAATCTCATCATCAAAGTAGGCCTGTAACCACCTGTAGACTTCATGGCACTCCAAGGCAGTCTCCCCCCAGTACTTCTAGTACGCGTCAACAACATCATCAAGGTCAGCCCTCAGGGCTTCGCGAGCGCGAAACAGTCGCGTCTTCACGGTGCCGATCGGGATATCCAACACATCGGCAATCTCCTGATAGGAGAGGTCCTGCAGGTGGCGCAGGACAATGACCACCCGGTATTTATCGGGCAGTCTGTCAACAGCGTCCAGCACTGCCTCCCGAAGTTCTCCCTCTACGGCTAGCTCGTCAGGTCCCTTCTCATCTCTCGCGTACTGTGGATATAGTTCACCGTCATCATCTATAGGAGCATCCAGAGATTGCGTAAATCCCCTGATGCTTCTCTTGCGGAGAACGTCCCGGCACAGGTTCGATGCAATCTGGTAGAGCCAGGGAGAAAACCGTCTCCCCTCTTCAAAGGTGTCAATTGATCTGAAGGCCCGCAGGAAGGTCTCCTGGGCCGAATCCTCCGCCTCCTCCCTGTTGCGGAGCATCCTGAGAGCCAGGTGAAAGATGGGCTTTTTGTACCTGTCTACTAGTTCCGAGAATGCCGCCAGGTTCCCCTCCTTCGCCTCAGTAATTAGCGCCTCATCGCTGGCCTGAGAAAGGCGTTTCCCCCTCATGGTTAGTTAGACTCCCTCTCCCCATTACCGGCTAGATCTTCCCGAACAAGAGCAGAATACCCAAGGCAATGAAGGCCACGCCCGCTCCCGTAGTGATATAGCTCTGCGGCACAAGGCGGGTAAGAAACTCCCCGAGGAGCACCCCGAGAGCAGCGCTTAAAACAAGGGCCGCGGCGGCGCCCAGGAACACCTGGAATGGGGATTTGCTCTCCGCCGACAGCAGCATTGTAGCCAATTGAGTCTTGTCCCCCAACTCTGCCACAAATACCAGGGCAAAGGTTGACAGTATCACCTTAATGTCCACTCATACACCTCTCTTTGACCCATCGGAAGGGGCGGCGACCTCAGCAAGGTCGCCCTCTGTATTTATATTCTTAAACAGCTTCTTGAGATTGACGCCACTTAATTCTGCCTCTGTGACGGTCTTGACCGCTACCTCACCATAAAAGTCAATCACCTTGGGATTCCCCCTATCCAGTTGGCGGCGAATTGCCTCCAGGCATGACCTGGCATATAGGGCGAAGAGCGGTTCGTAGTAGCCCCCAACATGCGGCACCACCACGTCGTACCCATTCCTTACAGCGACCAGTGCCCTTGCAGCGGCTGCCGTGAGATAGGGCATGTCGCAGGCGGTGACCAGGTTGAAGTGTTGCGTTGAGGCTGTAAGCCCCGCCTCAATGCCGCCTAGAGGCCCCATATTCTGATATCTGTCCTTAACGAAGGTTACATCCGTGAGAAAGCTATACTCCTTCGAGTGCTGAGTTACCACTATAACCTCGTCAGCTACCTCCGATACCCTATTGACAAGCACCTCAAGGAGGGGCTTCCCACCCCAGTCGATAAGGGCCTTATTCGAACCAAATCGGCTGTTTTTGCCCCCGGAAAGGAGTATGGCATTCATCTTTAGGAACCGCTCCAGTAATCCTTGTTGCCCCAGTATATAATGGACTGACGGGGCTCGGACAACCCTTCTGCCCCTCGCCCTGTCAGTCCTGCAATCCCACGAGAGATGGGACCCTAAAGTTTTTCCTTGAGCACACTTTCAAGGGTTGGTGCCCCGATCTCTTGGAGTTCATAGCCTACCCGCACCGTGGGGTGCTTGATATCTATCAGTCTCCTGAGATCAATGGGTGTAGCAATCACAACCACATCACATTCCGTCTTGTTGATGGTGGTCTCCAGATCCTCGATCTGCTGCTCACTATAGCCCATGGCCGGAAGGAGTGTTCCTATCTCCGGGTAGATCCTGAAGGTCTCTGCAATCCTTCCGACTGCCGCCTCCCTTGGGTCCACCAGGGCGCTGGCCCCAAACTTCTTAGCAGCCACCACCCCTGCTCCGTATTTCATGTTGCCGTGGGTCAGGGTAGGCCCATCCTCTATTACCAGGGCCCGTTTGCCCCGGATCTCATGCGGCTTATCGACTGTAATCGGCGATGCGGCGTCAATGACTATGGCCTCGGGATTTGCGCGAGCTATGTTCTCCCGGACCTCGTCAGTGCCCTGAGGAGGGGCTGTAGCGATCTTGTTGATGACCAGGACATCGGCCATTCTCAAGTTCGTTTCGCCAGGGTAGTACGAGACCTCGTGACCTGCCCGGTGGGGATCGACAAGGGTAATGTGAATGCTCGGTATGAAGAAGGGAAGGTCATTGTTACCCCCGTCCCAGAGGATTACATCAGCCTCTTCCTCAGCCCGTGACAGTATCTCCTGGTAATCAACGCCGGCGTAGACCGTTATCCCACGATTGATGTGAGGTTCATATTCCTCCCGCTCCTCAATGGTACAGTCATACCGATCGAGGTCGTCCAGGCTAGCAAAGCGCTGCCAGATCTGCTTCGACAGGTCCCCGTAGGGCATCGGGTGCCTGACGGCCACAACCTTCTTTCCAAACCCTTGCAGGATTTCGGCCACCCGCCTTGTAGTCTGGCTCTTGCCTACCCCGGTACGTACTGCGGTTACCGCAACAACCGGCTTCTTAGACTTCAGGGTAGTAGTATTGGGACCCATCAGGATAAAATCAGGACCTTGAGCCGTTACCCTTGAAGCCATGTGCATCACGTACTCATGAGAGACATCAGAGTAGGCAAAGACCACAAGTTGAACCCCGTGGGACCTGATCAGTGCCTCCAGGCGCTCCTCGGGATGTATCGGTACCCCATCGGGGTAGAGATCACCTGAGAGTTCAGGAGGATACCTCCGCCCCTCGATGTCAGGGATCTGGGTTGCAGTAAATGCGACAACATCGTAATTGTCGTTTCTCCGAAAGTAGGTGTTGAAATTGTGGAAATCGCGCCCAGCCGCGCCCATTATCAGGGTTTTAGCCCGCGTCATAGAATCGCCCCTTTCGTTCGGATATTTCATTGAATGACCGCCCTTATTATTTGTTACGATAGTGGCGGTATGCAGGGGCGAGGGGGCTGCGGTGTGGTTTGGTGATTCCCTGTCCATTGCCTATGGTATTGAGTCGGGGCTGGACTCCAGGCTCCAGATCCCCCTCTTGGCGTCCCTTGCCTCGGCCTCCAGGGCCTGTAGCTCCTCGAGATGGGTATCTTCTTCGCGCGCGGGGACTACCCGGGCCAGGCCAGCCGACACCATCATCTCGTTTAGCATGCGACCGCCCGGAAGATAAACATAGGCGGAGAATTCCTGCCACTCGGTTCGAAAGCCCCCGGCGACAGTGATGCGAACATCGTTCTCCCCAATGAGCTCCTCCAGGTGCGCCCGGGCCTCTCGAGCAAGGGGCTCCTTAACAGGACTCAGCTCCGGGGCCTCAATCAGCACAAGATCGACGGTCCTGGGCCAGTCATGCATGATGACCTGAATCGTGTCACCGTCAATCACCTTGGTTACCTCGTGATAACCTGGCCTGGGCCCTGCATCAAAGTACCGATCAAGATAGTCTGTAGTGTCATCGGTGACCCTTCCGAGCAGCGTGTCGTTACCGGAGGGGACCAGGGACATCACTTCAAGGGCGAAGACTGCAACGAATAACAGCGACAGGAAGACCTTTGAGGCCAACCTGAACCTACTGCTGCGCCAGAGCAACCATAGTCCCACCGGGGTGATAACCAGCAGGGCCAGCCAGACAAGCCAGGGCGCTTTGAGCATCTGTTTCATAGGGCTCCTCCTCAGAGACTGCTTGTTGCTGTGTTCCTGTTTGTATACTACTTTGTCTACTACTTGGTTTAGAGCGACAATGTTCCGGCTTCCAACTACTGTAGCTGTAGCTGTAACTGTAGTTGTAGCTCTCGGTCCATCACCAATTCTATCGGAACGAGCAAGACCTTGACAAGGGTTGCCTGGCAATAATTGGCCGGGTATACTTGAGGTATGAAGAGAGGTCTAAGAATTCTGAAGGCGGTGGCTATCATGATCCCTATCCCTCCCAGGACTCATCCCCTGGCGAGACCTAATACGCCCGTGGGGGTACTTGTCATGGGCCTTCTTATCGTGACCGTAACTGCAATAGGCCCTCTCCCCACGGCCCTTGCCACTACATTCCCTGATGTGGCAGGAACAAGATATGAGCAGGCAGTATTCTTCCTGAGCGGCCTTGAGAAGGACGGGCGGACAGTGATTACCGGTGACTACTTCGGCCGGTTCAGGCCCCTGGACCAGATCACAAGGTCAGAGGCTCTGGCCCTTCTGACCAGGGCTACCGGGAACCAGTCTCGCGCAGATGGAGAGGAAGGCCCCACCCCATTCACTGACGTTGACAGGCACCACTGGGCCACTGGCTACATAAACTTCGCCCAGGCAGTGGGTTGGGCGCAGGGAACTGGCGGTGGGGCCTTTGAGCCCGATCAGCCCCTAACATATCAGCAGTGGGTAGCCATGCTTGTTCGGGCCTTGGGCTACGAGGAAGAGGCCCTTACCCTGAGCGGTTGGCCCAGGGGCTACGAGATCATTGCCTACCGACTGGGTCTGACAGAGGGCGTCAACTATATCAGCGAGGCCCCCGCGCTCCGCGGCGAGGTGGCACTGATGGCCTACAACGCTGTAGCCGGATGCGTCCCCGCGGAGGGGGAAAACCCCCTCGCGGTGACGGTTTTTGGCATCAGTCAAGCACATCTCGCCCCGCCTATACAGCCTGAGACCACTATCTCTCTCAGGGTCAACCGGCCCATAGTTGGCATTGGTGAAACTGCGTTGTTCACAGCATCGGTTTACAACCCCTCGGGGCGGCTACTCTGTGATGCCAGGGTTGTGTGGTCGGCCCAAAACGGTGTTATCAACGACAGGGGAGAATACGCGCCGGTGGTAGCTGGGCCCGACACCATTACCGCCTCCTATGGGGACGCCGTTGCCTTAGAAGAGATCCGGGTCTATGGCGAACCCTATCAACTGACACTGGCGGGCGTGGACTCGGTGGTAGCCAATGGCGCCACAGCCTATCAGGTGACGGTTGCCGTAACAGATATATACAATACTCCTGTGCCAAGGCCCGGGGTTGAGGTGCAACTCCTCCACGAAGTGAGCAACGGTGCTATTGATCTCGAACACCGGCGCAGTCGCTCTCAGGCCATAACTGGACAGTCCGGGCAGGCAACCCTTGTCATCGTACCCAGCACAGTCGGGGACAGGACAGACACCCTTAAGGTGATTGATGTCTCAGGGGTGTTGGCCCCAGGCGTCCTCTCTGTGAGTTCCACCATGCAGACAGCTAGTGGGGTGGAGTTGTCCGCCGTTCCAAAGCGGATAGCAGTCAACGCGCCTGCCACTACCACCGTCAGCGCTACAGTTGTGGACCAGGTTGGCGTTCCGATGCTGGAGGGGATGTATGAGCTGTCATTTGCCATTGAGGGTGTCGGCACTTGGGACGATGGCACAACAGACGACCTGTCAGTCTGGGTACAATGCGCCGACTCTCCTGAGGCAACCCAGGTCGTCAGGAACATTGTGGCTGAGCAAGGCCTCCTTCGGGTCACTGTCTTCAGTGACGGACTCAGACCAGGAACGGTGACAGTGGAGTGCTACGTGCAGCGGGGGGGAAACTAGCTAATCCAAGGAGTAGCAGAGTGCCGCCGGAGATTTAGACGGCACTCCGTGTATGTCCTTTCAGATTTTCTTCCAAGTAACCTATCTTCTTAACCTGACGGTTGACCTACGTGACGGCCTTGTTTTCCTTATCAACGATGGCGATACACTCCTCGAGAACCTCCAGACCCTCGTTGAGCTGACCTTCAGTGATTACCAGTGGTGTCAGGGCCCTGATGACGTTACCCCAGATACCAGCCATCAAGGGCAGAACGCCGCGTTCCATGGCCAATGCCATAACCTTGCTTGTGGCCTCACTGGCTGGCTCCTTGGTCTTGCGATCCTTGACCAACTCCATGGCATTCATCATTCCCAATCCACGGACGTCCCCGATAATATCGTAGCGGTCGTACATCTCGTGATAGCGCTTCATGACCAGGTCACCCAGGACGCTGGCCCGCTCCACCAGGTTCTCTTCCTCAATGACATCAAGTACCTTCAGGGCCGCAACGCAACCCACAGGGTTCCCAACATAGGTACCACCGATTGTGTTGCTGTCTGGGGCGTCGACAATCTCCGCCTTGCCGACAACAGCGCTCAGGGGTATCCCTGCGGCAATGGACTTGGCCACCGGCATCAGGTCAGGCTCAATGCCGGAATGCTCTGAGGCGAAGAGCTTGCCGGTGCGCCCAAAACCGGTCTGCACCTCGTCAACAATCATCAGCACTCCAGCGTCAGCTGCAATGCTGGCGAGTTTCGCCAGGTACTCCTTGGGCGGCGCGATAAACCCTCCCTCTCCCTGCACCGGCTCTACCACGACGGCAGCAACCTGGTCAGGCGAGGCGGTACTCTTGAAGGCTCTCTTCAGAATGTCAGCGCACTGCACACCACAGCCCGGATACTCCTTGTTGATGGGACAGCGGTAGCAGTAGGCGTAGGGGATCCGGTGAATGTCTGGAGCAAAGGGGCCAAATCCCGCCTTGTAGGGATGCGGTTTGCTTGTGAGAGACATGGCCATCATGGTCCTGCCGTGGAAGGCCCCCTCAAAGGAGATGAAGGCCTTCTTGCCAGTATGCTTCTTGGCAATCTTGACGGCGTTCTCCACAGCCTCAGCGCCAGAATTGAAGAAGACGGCCTTCTTTTGGCTAGAACCTGGCGCAATCTCACAGAGTCGCTTCGCCAGCTGGATGAGGGAGTCATAGGGTATAATCGTGAAATCTGTGTGAAGGGACTTCTCTACCTGCTCCTTGATGGCGTCAACTACCTTACCGTGGGCATGGCCAACATTGAGGCAGCCAATACCCCCTGTCATGTCAATGAAGGTGTTTCCATCGATATCCGTTACCAGGGCGCCCTTCCCGTGGTCAATGATAACAGGGGCATGGACCTCCCAGGCCCTGGCTACCCAACGATCCTTCTCCTCCAGCCATTCTCTCGATTTTGGGCCCGGAATGGCGGTCTTGAGATCAATATACTTCCTTGCCATCTTTACTCCCCCTCCCAGCTGGTTCAGTTAATTGCAGTAGCTACAGGCCCAGGGCCTTGGTCAGGACATCCTTAAGCGTCGGCACACCAATCTCCTGAAGCTCATAGCGCACCCTAACAGTCGGCTTATCTATTTTGGCGACCCGCCTAAGGTCAATTGGAGTTGCCGCCACAACCAGGTCACAGTCGACCCCGTTAATGGTCTCCTCCAGTTCCTTCACCTGCTTATCACCGTAACCCATGGCCGGAAGCAGGTTTCCGATGTGGCCATAATTGACAAAGGTGTCTGCAATGGAACCAACAGCATAGGGCCGGGGGTCAACCAATTGGGCGGCACCATACTTGCTGGCGGCCACAACGCCGGCGCCATAGGGCATCTCCCCGTGAGTCAGGGTAGGCCCATCCTCAATGACAAGCACCCGTTTGCCAGCAATCTGCTGATACCCGTCAACAAACAGAGGCGAGGCGGCATCTACTACGGTGGCGGCCGGGTTTATTTCACGGATGGTCTCTCGTACCATCTCTATGTCTTCAGGAGCAGCTGTGTCAATCTTATTTATAACGACGACATCAGCGCAACGGAGGTTGGCCTCTCCTGGGTGGTAGGCCTCTTCATGGCCAGGCCGATGAGGGTCTACGAGGACGATATGGACGTCTGGCTTGTAGAAGGGCAGATCATTGTTGCCGCCATCCCAAAGGATGATGTCTGCCTCTTTCTCGGCCTCCCTAAGGATACCCTCGTAGTCGACGCCGGCAAAGACAATATTGCCCCTGTCAATATGGGGTTCGTACTCCTCCCGCTCCTCAATCGTGCAGTCATGTTTATCCAGGTCATCGTAGTCTGCGAAGCGCTGGACAGCTTGGGCCGCCAGGTCACCATAGGGCATCGGGTGTCGGATGACAGCAACTGTTTTGCCTGCTGCCTTCAATACTTCTGCGACCCGCCGCGTAGTCTGACTCTTGCCAACACCGGTGCGAACAGCGCAGACAGATACCACAGGCTTAGCAGACTCAATGGTTGTGGCCTTGAGCCCCTGGAGTAAGAAATCGGCACCTGCCGCCAGGACTGTAGATCCCTTGTGCATGACATATTCATGAGGGACATCACTGTAGGCGAAGACGACCTCATCAATCTCCTGCTCCTTAATGATACTGATCAGGTCTTCTTCAGCAAAGATAGGGATACCTTCTGGATAGAGATCACCGCAGAGTTCCGCAGGGTACCTGCGGCCGTCAATGTCAGGGATCTGAGTTGCAGTAAAACAGACCACCTCATAGTTTGGGTTATCCCTGTAGACGGTGTTGAAGTTGTGGAAGTCTCTCCCGGCTGCACCCATGATCAATACGCGTCGTTTCATCAACTAATCCTCCCCCGTTCCTTCTAAAGACTGGTCTGCATCACTACATCACTAGTGCAAGGATTGCCTTCTGGGCGTGCAGGCGGTTCTCAGCCTGATCAAATACAACAGACCAGCGCCCGTCAATGACCCCGGCGCTCATCTCCTCTCCCCTGTGGGCAGGGAGGCAGTGCATGAAGATGGACTGCTCTTTCTCGGTCTTTGCCATTACTGCCTCTGTTACCTGGTAGGGAGCAAAGGCCTTGTGGCGCGCTGATGTCTGCTCCTCCTGGCCCATGCTAGCCCAGACATCGGTGTATACTACGTCTGCGCCGTGTACAGCCTTGGCAATGTCCGAGGTAACGAGGATGTCGCCTCCAGCCTGCGCGGCAATCTCACGGGCTGCCATTGTTACTTCCTCATCGGGCCCATACTCCGGTGGGGTAGCAATGGCGCAGCGCATACCCATCTTAGCGCATCCGTACATCAAGGAATGGGCCATGTTGTTTCCGTCTCCGACAAAGGCCAGCTTGAGACCTTCGAGACGCCCGAACTTCTCGTAGACTGTCTGCAGATCCGCCAAAACCTGGCAGGGGTGAAGCAGGTCTGTTAGCCCGTTGATTATTGGGATGCTTGCGGCCTCTGCCAGTTCCTCAACGTCTGACTGCTCGTAGGTCCGGATCATGATGCCATCCAGATACCGGCTGAGAACCTTCCCGGTATCGGACACAGTCTCGCCCCGGCCCAACTGCAGGTCATTGGCGCTCAGGTACAGGGCATAGCCGCCCAGTTGCCAGGCGGCCACCTCAAAAGAGACCCTTGTTCGAGTTGAGGCCTTCTGAAAGATCATCCCCAGGGTTTTCCCGTTGAGGGGGTTATGGGCTTCCCCTGCCTTCTGCCGGAGCTTCATCATCTCTGCGGTCTTAATGAACTGCCAGAGTTCCTCAACGGTGAAGTCCTTCAAACTCAGGAAGTCTCTGCCCTTCAGATCTACCGCCATTTCCTATCTCCTCCTATTCCTTGATGTTGCATGTTTGTAGGGTCATTCCTGGACAACGCTGACCTTCCCGCCGCAGGAGGCGCACCTGTCGCCTTTCAAGCCGATGCTCTTGGCCCCGAAGCCCGTTCGCCTGATCAGTGTGGAGCTGCAGTTCGGACAATAGCTTGCGCTGGCCTCGTGATCCCAGGCGTTACCTATATAGACGTAATTGAGCTTCTCAAGGGCTATTCCCCGCGCCTTCTTCAGTGTTTCAACCGGTGTGGCGGCCTCCCTCATCTGGTACTGAGGGTAGTATCTCGAAAAATGGAGGGGGATGTCTGGGTTCACTGAGGCTACCCAGTCTACTAGCGCCCTTATGTCTTCCTTCGAGTCATTACAGCCGGGAATCACCAGGTTTGTTATCTCAATATGGCAGCCCATCTCGGTGGCGGCCTCAACGGTTCTCAGTACCGGAGTGACGTGCCCTTCACAAATCTCATGGTAGAAATCATCTTTCATTGCCTTCACATCAATGTTGAGGGCGTCAATCTTAGGCAGCAGGTCTCTCAGGGGTTCCGGGTTGATGTAGCCATTGGTTACCAGGACGTTCTTCTGTCCCAAGCCCCGTACCAGATCCACCGTATCCATCAGGTACTCGTACCACATCAAGGGCTCCGAATAGGTGTAGGCTACTCCAATGGAATCTCCCTCGACAGCTGCCTCCCTGGCCAACTCAGCAGCCCGTTGGGGCATCACCACTGAATACCCTGGCTCCCCCTGGGATATCTGCCAGTTCTGACAAAAACGGCAGCCCAGGCTGCACCCAAAGGTTCCTAACGACAGGATATTCCTGCCGGGGTAGAAGTGGTACAAGGGTTTCTTCTCTATGGGGTCGATGCCAATGGACGTTACCTTACCGTAGTTTGTTACAACCAGAACCCCATCATTGTTTACGCGGGTCTGACAGAAACCCCTTTCATTTGGCTGAATGAAACACCCTTGAGGGCACAGAAGACACTGAACCGCCCCTTCTGCCCTGGGGCGATAGTGGCTTGCTTCCCTTGTGCCTGGGGTCTGTTCTGAACCCGTGGCTATGCTGACAACCTCCTGTCTGGGGATACTAGGTTCTCCCTTGCTCCCTTCTGAAACTTCTGGCGCCATCATGGCTCTGACACTAATGGTACCGGGTCACGGTAAATCTATAGATGCTGACATCGTCGTCGGCCGGGCTGATGCCCGCCTTCTGCTTGGCAATTGTCAGCTGTTCCTCCACAGTATCTACCCCCTCCAGCCCTGGAAGGAGTAGACCGCGCTGTCGGGTTCCCTTCTCCACGACAACCCCGTAGCGCTCAGGGTCTAGATCATCTGGACCATCGACAGGCTCCGGCTTTGAGAGAACATCCACACTAATACTGAGTTCGCGGGCTTCCTCAAGGGAAACCGGCATGAAGCGGGGATCCCGGAAGGCGGCGCTCAGGGCGTTCTCGCGGACCTCTTCTACCAGGTTTGCCTGGGTGGGACCTATCGTTCCAATACAGCCTCGGAGTTGACCACCACTCTTGAGGGTAACAAAGACACCTGCCCGGGTTTTGGCCATGGGGGCCATGCTCTCACCATCTACCTCTCCCTCAGGTGAAATATCCCCATCCTCAAGACTCTTGAGAATTGTAGAGTGGGCCAACTCCACCAGGGGGTGCCGATGTTCACCATTGTCAGCAGAGGCTCTAAAGGATGCCACAAGGTACCCAACTCCAAATGGACCTTCATAGGAGAGCACCTTGGACGAAAACCGTCCCCCGCCCATGGCCCCTAGTAGCATTATCAGGGGCCTGAGGCCACACTCACCGGCCTTGCTGACGAGCTTCTCATCCAGGGCAAAAACTCTATCGATTTCATTGCTGCTGATGGCGTCACGCACCGCCTGGTCAAAGTCCTTGCCCTGAGGGTCGTAGCCGGCAGGGGCGTCAGGGGTGAGCCTGTGGGACATATCTCCGCTGGCAATGAAGGCCGCCGTGACGCCGACTTTCTCGACGGCCTGCGCAATGGCCTTGCCTGCCTCGTAGACCTGGTTGTAGGGCAAGACTCCCAGCCCGAGGTATACCAGATCGGCTCTCAGGCCCTCTTCCACCAAGAACCATAGCGGAACAACAGAGGCATAGTCAAGGTGCCCCCCCTCATCAGCGCCCCAACGGCGAAGCCCCTCACCGTCAAGGACTACAGATGGCAGCCCGCTGGATTCCATTGCCTCACCGATGGCTGCCGCCAACTCCCGGTTGGCAGACAGAGAAACGCCGATTTTACCGGCGCCAAAGTCCCTGAGGTCACCGCTGTATTCAGACAGGTCCACTACAGGGAAGGAATCACTGAAGGCAGGTCCATGAGGTGAGACGACGATGACCACCTCTGGGGCTATCTCAGCGAGATCCTTCCCCACCTGACGAAGGGCTGCAGCCGTATTTGCGACTTCGGCGGCCCGGCCACCTCCGACAGCGGGTACAATAATGGGCGCGTGGGGAGCTAATGCTCCGTAGATGATCTTCCCCTTCTCCATTCCCAGCACTCCTTGAATTTCTGTTTTATACATTCGTGTATATTATGATAAGTCCTGCCATTTACGATGGTTAGTTTCTCCGCCGAAGGTGTTTTTATCAGTTCGGTCCGGAGCCTGTAACCCCGATGGTATCAGATGCGAACCACTCAAGCAGGGACTTGAGCATTGCCCAGGCAACCCTCCGCTGGTACTGGCCTGTTGACAGCAACTCTCTTTCCCTGGGGTTCGATAGGAAGCCAACCTCAACAGTGACGGCTGGCGCCTCAACGGCCTCCATCAGATAGATGTTTTGGCGCCTTAAAGGCCTCCTGGTTGTATCCGTCATCTCAACGAAGACCTGTTGCACAGCGGCTGCCAACAGGGCGTCCCTCTCGCCTTTTCGAGGGTCATAGAAGGTCTGGGCTCCGTACCACCGGGGAGAGTTAATAGCGTTGGCGTGAATGCTAATAAAGGCGTCGGCCCCCACTCTGTTGCTGACCTCTGCCCTCCGGCGCAAATCCGAAGCCTTCCGCGCCCCCAACCTGTCTTCTTCCTCTGAGGCAAGGTCCTCATCGGATTCGCGAGTCATGACGACGATGGCGCCTGCTTCCTCCAGAAGACGCCTCAATTGAAGCCCAATGGCCAGTACGATATCCTTCTCCCTGACGGTATCTGTAGCAAGGAACCCCGGGTCTTCTCCCCCGTGTCCCGGGTCAATCACAATTACCTTCCCCACAATGCTCGTGGCGGAAGCAGTGGTGGTCGTTCCGGGAAGAATCGGCAGTTCGGCGCTGCGCGCCACCACGCTGAAAATCAGGATTGAGAGGAGCGCCAGGGCCGCGGCCTGGGCGCGGACCGTTGGTGTTGGCCTCAATAGTCATCCCTCCAGTTCCAAGTCCACATGACTGACGGCAGGTCGGAGCAGTGTTTGAAAGACCCGAGACCCTGCCGACTGTTTAAGCTTTTAGTAAAGGGTATGACTCAAACCAGAGGGTATGCCCCGGACTGGGCAGATGAGGGTAGACATAAAAGAAGGGCTGGATAAATCCAGCCCTTGCAGTCTGTAGGATATTAGAGTCTCCAAACTAACGCTTGGAGAACTGTGGAGCCTTCCGAGCCTTCTTCAGTCCGGGCTTCTTGCGCTCTTTCATCCGGGGGTCGCGAGTCAACAGCCCCGCCTTCTTCAGCGGTAGGCGGTATTCCTCGTCTACCTCTAGCAAGGCCCTGGAAATACCATGACGGATTGCCTCTACCTGCCCAGTAATACCGCCACCCAAGACAGATACCTTAGCATCGTACTTGCCCATGGTCTCTGTAACCTTGAAGGGCTGTGACAATGTCATCTGAAAGGGCTTCATAGGAAAGAAGTCCTCAAGGGGCTTATCGTTAACTGTTACCTTGCCGGTACCTGGAGCCAAAAACACCCGCGCAACGGCAGTCTTCCTACGCCCCGTGCCGTAATAATAAGGGTTTGCAGCCAAAGCAAGACCTCCCTTCATCAAGACTAGAATCCTTTTGATCCTCTAACCCTGCAAGCTCAAAATCATAGGCCTACCCGAAGAACAACGGGCTACAGCGCCCACTCTTTGGGCTGCTGTGCCTCGTGGGGATGATCTGGACCACGGTAGACCTTAAGCTTCTTGATCATCTTCCGGCCCAACCTGTTATGGGGAATCATGCCCCGAACAGCCTTGTAAACCGCCAGTTCCGGCTTATCCTTCATCAGACGCCGGTAGGTCATCTCCTTCAGGCCTCCGGGATACCTTGAGTGACGATAGTAGATCTTGTTGTCAAGTTTCTTGCCGGTGAGAACGACCTTGTCAGCATTGACCACAATCACATGGTCACCCACGTCGAGGTGGGGAGTGAATGTTGGCTTGTGCTTACCGCGAAGAACAGTAGCGATCTGACTGGCGAGACGGCCAAGGGTCTTGCCCTCAGCATTCACCACGAACCAGTCGCGCTCAATGTCTTCCTTCCTGGGCATGTGGGTAGTCTTCACTGTCGCTTTCCCTCCTCCCGTCCTGCACTGCTTGGCAGCACGTCATTTAACATTATCTCACTGATTTTTTAGGTTGGCAAATTCCTCTTTCTTATAGAAAACCTTCACCAGGTACAGCCCCTGAGGACGCCCCGTCGGGGGCGCCGCTCTCCGGTCCCGGGCCTCAACAACTGCCTGGGCATCAAGCTCATCCAATTCTCCTCTGCCAACAGCAGTAAGGAGACCAACAATATTCCTGACCATCTTGTAAAGGAACCCATCGGCAGCCGCATCGATGTACAGACACTGCCCTCGGTCCTGGCCCTGCCAACCCCACATGGGATTGCGCTCATCAACCCTGACCTCATGAACCCTGAGGTAGAACAGGTCCCTAACCGGGTCAGTCCCCGCGCTGCCCGCAGCCCAGAACGACGAGAAGTCGCTCTTGCCCCGGATGTGATCGCAAGCCCTGTTCATGGCATTGACGTCAAGTCTCTGCCGCGAGTAACCCGCCAGGTCCCTGTAGAAGGGTAGCGCCACCGGAGCCGAGTAGAGCACATAGCGATAGAGCTTGGCCAGGGCATTCCGGCGGGCATCGAAGTCTGCTTCGACCTCCCTGGCATCGTTTATGCGAATATCACGGGGCAGCGCCGTGTTTGCAGCCGCAGGGATCCGATCTGTCGGTATGGTCCCGGTAACGTCAAAACTGATGACCTGGCCCGTGGCATGAACCCTTCTATCAGTTCTACCCGCTCCCACAAGCGAGACGCTGTGTCCGCATATCTTCCCAAGGGCCTTCTCCAGTTCACCCTGGATAGTCGGGTGGCGGCTCTGCCGCTGAAAACCGTGGTATGCGGTACCTTGATAGGCCACAGTCGCCATGACCCTTCTTCGCCTCTCAGGGCCATCTCCTCCGGATTTCGCTTTGCAGGATTTCATGGCCTGCCACCACCTGCTCCGTCTTCACTATGCCGCTGGCCCAGACCGGCTGGCCAGAGGGGACCGCGCCTCAAGACAACAAGACAACCGCCTAGAACATGGCAAAACGGGTGTAGGTCACCACTGCCGCAAAACCTAAAGCGATAGCCACCGCTACCCAGTCATGGGTTCCCGTAGCCAGCACCTTCAGGCGAGTTCGCCCCTGGCCACCCCTGTAGGCCCTGGCTTCCATGGCGAGGGCCAAGTCGTCTGCGCGCTTAAAAGCGCTGACAAAAAGCGGGACCAGGAGGGGAACCATACTCCTACCTCTCTGGAGCAGGCTGCCGCTTTCGAAATCAGCCCCACGGGCCATCTGAGCCCGCATTATCCTTGTTACCTCTTGCAATAGCGTGGGCACAAACCGCAGGGCGATGGTAACCATCATCGCCAACTCATGGGCTGGCACCCCAAACCGCTGATAGGGCTTTAGCATGTACTCCATTCCATCGGTCAGGTCAATCGGCGATGTTGTCAGCGTCAATAGCGATGCGCTAATCACCAGCAGTGCCAGTCGCCACGCCATAAAGATGCCCCTGGAAACCCCCTCAACAGTGGCAGTAATGGGTCCTGCCCCAAAGATGACCTGCCCAGGGGTCATGAAAACATGGATTATCATTGTAAACACAATGATGAAGAACACCGGCCTCAGCCCCCTAAGGATAAAGGAGTAGGGCACCTGGGAAAGCTGCAGGGCAGCGACAATGAAACCGGTTAAGAGCATGTAGCCCAAGAACCCGCGAGCTAGAAAGACTATAATCACATAGACCAACAAGATGGATATCTTCACCCTGGGATCTAGCCTGTGTAGTATTGACTCTGCGGGATAGTATTGACCAATGGAGATGTTCTCTAGCATTTCGCACCGCCCCTCTCCAGTAGCCTCTTGGCAAACTCAACTGCTTCATCGATTTCCAGGGCATCCAAAGGGGCGTCAATGCCTCGCTCCCTGAGGGCGTGCATTAGCCTGGCTACTGTAGGGACATCAAGGTCGATCCTGCGCAGTTCCTCAAACTGACTAAAGAGGCTCCTGGGGGTGTCATCCATTACCAGGCGGCCCGCGCTCATTACAATGACCCGCTCAGTGAGACGAGCGATATCGTCCATATCGTGACTGATCAGGATCATTGTCAAGCCCCGTTGCTTGTGTAGCATCGTAAGGTGACGGAGTAGGCTGTCCCTGCCGCGGGGATCCAGACCAGCTGTTGGCTCATCAAGTATTAAGATTTCAGGGTTCATGGCAAGCACGCCCGCCAGGGCTACTCGCCTCATCTGGCCTCCACTTAAGGAGAATGGCGATCCATCCTTAATCGCTTCATAATCCAGTCCAACTGCCCCGATGGCATCACTTACAACTGCTTCAAGCTCAGGTCCCTCAATGCCAAGGTTCTTGGGGCCAAAGGCAACCTCTCTGTACACCGTCTCCTCAAAGAGTTGCTGCTCGGGAAACTGAAAGACAAGGCCAACACGGCGTCGGATCTCCTTCCTTGCCTGTTTATCACCGAGATCCTGGCCCAGTATTCTGATGCGGCCATGCCTGGGAACCAGTAATCCATTCAGATGCTGCGCAAAGGTAGATTTGCCGCTACCTGTCGGTCCGATAAGACCCACCAACTGACCCACTGGTATCTTCAGGGTGATGTCCTGAAGGGCCAGAGATTCAAAGGGCGAGTTGGGATTATAGACGTGGCTGACACCCTCGACCTCTACCGCCCACATAAGTAATCAACCATCGCTTCTACCGTCAGCGCGCTGCGGGGAACTGGGTATCCAGCATTACGAAGGCGTATGGCCAGTTCCACCACTATTGGCACCTCAAGCCCCAACTCTCTCAGTTCCTGGTCCCTGGCAAACACCTCTTCCGGTGAGCCAACCATTGCTATGCGGCCTTCCGACATTACTGCAACCCTGTCGGCGAACACCGCTTCATCCATGTTGTGGGTTATGTGCACCACTGTAATGCCTTGTTCGGCATTGAGGCCCCGGATTGTCTCCATCACTTCTTCGCGGCCAACGGGATCCAGCATAGAAGTGGCCTCATCCAGCACAATGCACCGGGGCTTCATTGCCAGAATACCGGCAATGGCGACCCGCTGCTTCTGTCCTCCTGATAACAGATGAGGTGGCCTGTCACGATACTGCTCCATACCCACCAAGCGCAAAGACTCATCAACCCTGGTGGCAATGTCTTGCCTTGGCAAACCGAGATTTTCAGGGCCAAAGGCAACATCCTCCACGACCTGGGTGGCAACCAGTTGATTATCGGGATTTTGGAACACCATGCCTACTATCTGGCGGATGTCCCAACGCTGTTCCTCACTACCAGTATCAAGGCCGGCAACTGTCACCCGGCCACTGACAGGGATCAACAGTGCGTTCAGGTGTTTGGCCAGGGTTGACTTTCCCGACCCATTGGGTCCAACAACCGCCAAAAACTCCCCTGGCCTTACCTGTAGGTCAATACCCTGTAGCGCCCAGTGCTCAACTGCCGCCTCGTCCTGGGCAAGCTGATAGCTATAGCTCAGGCCCTCTGCTGTTATTATCGCGGTGTCAGCGTCACGTGAGATACTTCCCACTAGCGCTTCCCTCCCCCCAAGTCCAGAGAGCGCGCTTAGCTATTCCCTATCAGTCGACGACGTCTGGTTCAACTAGCTCAAGGACCACCATTGGAGCGGCATCGCCTCTCCTGGGAGCCGCCTTCATTATCCTGGTATAACCACCTTGTCGATTGGTGTAACGTGGAGCAACAGCATCAAGAACCTTCTTAGCTACACTCTCGTCAGTAAGGTACTGAAACACCTGCCGTTTAGCGTGAAGGTCTCCCTTCTTGCCCCAGGTAATCATCTTTTCGGCGATTGGTTGTACTGCCTTGGCCTTGGCGGCGGTGGTCATAATGCTCTCCTGCTCAAACAGGGCTGTTACCATTCTCCTCAGGGTAGCCCTGCGGTGACTGGAGGTCCGACCTAACTTCTGATAACCCATTGCACTTCTCCCTCCCTTTGACCCTGACGTGCAAAGGAACCTGCGGGCTGTCTAGTCATGCGGCTCGGCCAGTGATAGGCCGATGTTGGTCAGCTTATCTTTAATCTCGGCCAGGGACTTTTTGCCCAGGTTCCTGACTTTCATCATGTCGTTCTCCGTCTTTTGGACAAGCTCCCCAACATTATCGATCCCAGCCCTCTTCAGGCAGTTGAAGGAGCGAACCGTAAGATCCAGTTCCTCAACGGGCATCTCAAGGAGCTTGTTGCCTTCGTCTTCCTCTTTTTCAACCATGATTTCCACATCTTCTACTGTCTCGGTCAGGCTTGTGAAGAGGTTGAGATGCTCAATAAGGATCTTGGCTGCCAAGCTCACTGCCTCATCGGGTCGAATACTTCCATCAGTAGTAACCTCTAGGGTCAGCTTGTCATAGTCAGTGACCTGCCCAACACGGGTGTCCTCAACAGTGTATTTCACCTTCACTACCGGGGTGTAGATTGCATCAATCGCGATGGTGCCGATGGGCTGACTTTCCTTCTTGTTTCTCTCTGATGGGACATAACCCCGGCCCTTCTCGACTACCATTTCCATTTCCAGGACGCCATCCTTCTCCAGGGTGGCAATGTGCTGGTCGGGATTGAGAACCTCTACCTCTGGGCCAGCTATTATATTGGCGCCGGTAACGGCACCTTCTCCCTTGGCCTCAATCCTTGCGATGCGTGGCTCATCATCTTGAGTATGCAGCTTAAAATTGAGCCGCTTAAGATTAAGAACGATGTGAACTACGTCCTCTACTACCCCTGGGACTGTTGAGAACTCATGCAGAACCTCTTCAATTTTCACAGATGATACAGCCGCGCCTGGAAGAGAAGATAGCAGAATACGCCTGAGGGAATTGCCCAGGGTAATTCCATATCCTCTCTCAAGGGGCTCAACAACGAACTTACCATAGGAATTATCTTCGTTGCCCTCTACCCACTCGATCCTCGGCTTTTCGATTTCTATCATCAAGCAAGCCCTCCCTTTCCAGGTGTTTTATCTGGAATAGAGCTCAACAATAAGGTGCTCCTGCACAGGTACATCAATCTCTTTGCGAGACGGTAGGTGCAGAATTGTGGCCCTCATCCGCTCAGCGTCAACTTCCATCCAGGCCGGATGATCTTGCTCAGCGGAAATAGCTGCCAGTTCCTTAACCCTGTTTAAGCCCCTGCTCTTTTCACGAACCTCGATGGTGTCACCCTCTCGTACCTGGTATGAAGGTATGTCTACCCTCTCACCGTTGACGGTGAAGTGACCGTGCATCACAAATTGGCGAGCTTCAGCTCTGGAGCCACCAAAACCCATCCTGTAAACAACGTTATCAAGCCTGCTCTCCAAGATCTGCAGCAGCGCCTCACCGGTTACACCCTTTACTTTGTCTGCCTTCTCAAAGTAACGGCGGAACTGGCGCTCAAATACGCCATAGATACGGCGGGCCTTCTGCTTCTCACGCAGCTGTATACCATACTCTGTCGGCTTACTTCGGCGTGATTGACCGTGCTGGCCGGGTGCATAGGGACGACGCTCCACTGGGCATTTGGTAGAATAGCACCTTTGCCCCTTAAGAAAGAGCTTCATTCCCTCCCGACGGCACAGCTTGCAAACAGCGCCTGTATAGCGTGCCATCTATTGTTACACCTCCTGTAAAAGGTAGATAATCAACGAAAACTGATCCCTGCTACGTTAAACCCGTCTCCTCTTTGGTGGCCTGCAGCCGTTATGCGGAATTGGGGTAACGTCCTTTATGGCGTTAACCTGTATACCGGCATTCTGCATTGAACGAATGGCGGCCTCACGACCGGATCCAGGACCCTTGACATGGACATCCACTTCGCGTATCCCGTGCTCCATCGCCTCCGCTGCCACCTTCTCCGCAGCCATACCAGCGGCAAAGGGGGTACTCTTGCGAGAGCCCTTAAACCCAACTGTACCCGATGAGGCCCAGGCAAGGGTGTTCCCTTCCCGATCAGTGATATTGATCATGGTATTGTTGAAACTGGACCGTATATGCGCAATACCCCGCTCCACAAACTTGCGCTGCTTCTTTCGGGGTTTTGCTCCACGACGCCTTTTAGCCAATGATTGCCCTCCTCTCCAGAGATATCGATGTATTCCGGTACAAATTCCTTCAACCTATTAAGAGCGGTACAGCTACTTCTTGCGACGAACACCCACTGTTCTCTTCTTACCCTTCCGGGTACGGGCGTTAGTCTGGGTCCGCTGCCCTCTTACTGGTAGACCCCTTCTGTGCCTGATGCCACGGTATGAACCGATCTCCATCAGGCGCTTGATGTTCATCTGAATCTCCCTGCGCAGATCACCCTCAACAAGGTGATCGCCGTCAATCGTCTCCCGAAGTTTGGTAATCTCCTCTTCTGTGAGGTTACGAACCCGGGTGTCGGGGTCGATACCAGTCTTGCTCAGGATGTCTCTGGCCAGGGAATTCCCGATGCCATAAATATAGGGTAAAGCAGCTTCTACGCGTTTCTCTCGTGGAAGATCAACGCCAGCGATACGCGCCATGCCGCCACCTCCTTCCTGCTATCCTTGACGCTGCTTATGCTTTGGGTTTTCACATATCACTCGGACTCTGCCCTTTCGCTTGATGATCTTGCACTTCTCGCACATCTTCTTGACAGAGGGTCTGACTTTCACTGTAAAAGCCTCCCTTTATATTAGCTGCCGGATTATTACCGGTAGCGCCAGGTTATCCTTCCTCTCGTAAGGTCGTAGGGTGATAACTCTACCTGCACCCGATCACCTGTGAGGATCCGGATGAACTTCATTCTTATTTTGCCGGACACGTGGGCCAACACCTTGTGGCCATTTTCCAGCTCAACTCGAAACATACCATTTGGCAGTGGCTCTACAACCTTACCCTCAACTTCAATGACATCTTCCTTACCCATAGGTAGCCCTGACCTCCCTTTGAAAAAGTTGTCCGTTGGCGTTCACAAGCCTTTGCAACGCCGCTCTCAACTGCCTATCTGGAATGCTATTCCCTTTGGCCAACTCCATTTGAACGTCATCAGCTACTGCAGGGTATGGCATCAGGTGCCGCGCGTTCTTCCTCTTTGGATTCTGGACCCGCCTAAAGTTTCCGTCAGCAATAAGGACGGTCCTGGCATCAACCTGCTGAACCACCAGGAATAGGTAGTCCTTGTCTCTCCCGGCGGTAGAACGAACCAGCTGACCTATCTGTAGGTCCTCGCCCATTGCGGGCTTGCACCTCCTCAACACAGGCATACTATTAGTCTTGCCGCCACCAGCGGAAAGTTATTCCTTATTTGCCAACCACAATCGTGGTTAGCGATTGATGAGGACATCTCCCTCTTACCGCTCCGTCAAGACCCAGGGTCCTTCAGCAGTAACGGCTACCGTGTGCTCGAAGTGAGAAGATGGCATGCCATCCTTCGTCACTACTGTCCAGCCGTCGGGGGCCAGATCTACCTCATGGGTGCCTATGTTGAGCATTGGCTCAATGCAGAGAACCATTCCCGCCCGAAGTTTAGGACCCCGGCCGGGCGGTCCGTAGTTAGGCACCTCTGGATCCTCATGCAGGGCCCTTCCCAAGCCGTGACCTGCATAGTCCCTAACAACACTGTAGCCTCGCCCTTGCGCATAGGATTCAATGGCGTGAGAGATGTCGGTCAGGTATGCCCCTTCCCTTGTCTGCTCGATCCCCTTAAAGAGCGCCGTCCTTGTGGCCTCAGCCAGTTTAGCCAGGTCCCGAGAGACCTCTCCCACCGGCACGGATATGGCAGCATCACCGTGATAACCCTGGTAATAGGCGCCACAGTCCACCTTCAAGAGGTCGCCGCCTTTGAGCCGTCTCGCCCCGGGAATCCCGTGTACCACCTCTTCATTTACAGAGAGGCAAAGGGTTGCCGGGAACCCCCGGTATCCCTTGAATGATGGTTCGGCTCCGCCATTACGGATTAACTCCTCAGCTAAGAGATCCAGTTCCGCGGTGGTTACGCCAGGCGCAACGGCCTCGGAAACCGCTTCAAGGGCAAGGGCTACTATCCGACCAGCCTCCCTCATTGTCTCCAGTTCTGCTTGGGACTTAATCGTAATCATGGCTTCACTATCCCCTGACTGCTCCGATAACCCGACTGAAGACTTCCTCTATGCTACCGTCACCACTGACATTCTCCAGGATCCCCTTCTGTTCATAGTAGTTCAACAAGGGCTCTGTCTGTCGGTAATAGACCTCCAGCCGGTTTCGAACCGTCTCTTCAGTGTCATCTGAGCGTTGCATCAATTCTCCACCACACCTGTTACAGAGCCCTGGTCTACTTGGGGGACTATAGACCATGTGGTAGGTCTCCCCACAGTTCCTGCAGACACGCCGGCCTGTGAGCCGATTTATGAGCTCCTCTTCGGCGACGGCAATATTCACTGCAGCCCGAAGATGGAGACCAAACTCGACCATTAGCTCATCCAGGGCCTGGGCCTGGGGAATGGTGCGTGGAAAACCATCGAATACATAGCCTTCCTCGCCGCCGTCTTCATCGAAACGCTCTGCGATAATCCCCATAATGATGTCATCGGGAACAAGCTCGCCAGCATCCATGAAGCCCTTGGCCTTGGTACCCAGGTCTGTGCCACTCTTCACTGCCTTCCGCAGTATATCACCGGTCGACAGATGTTGTAAACCCAGTTCTTCGGCTAATCGCTGAGCCTGTGTACCCTTACCAGCCCCAGGCGCACCCAGCAGAATTAGATTCACGTCTTTCGCCTCCGTAGTCGAACCACCAGGGAGGGACCTAGCCCTCAGATTACTTGATAAATCCCTTGTAATGCCTCATCAACAGGTGAGACTCAATCTGCTTCATTGTTTCCAGCGCCACGCCAACAACGATGAGTAGGCCGGTTCCGCCGAAATAGAGACTACCGGCTGGGAAGTCAGTGATCTGTGTGATAAAGGCTGGCATTATTGATACTGCAGCTAGAAACAGCGCTCCCACCAGGGTTAACCGTGTCAGTATTCTGTCCAGATACTGTGCGGTCCTACGGCCAGGCCTGATACCAGGGACGAATCCTCCATACTTCTTCATGTTATTGGCCACATCCGTTGGATTCCAGGTAATGGCCGTATAGAAATAGGTGAAGAAGATGATGAAGGTTGCATACAGCACCTGGTATAGTGTTGTTTGGAAGCCAAGGGCATTGGCAATAGCCTGGGCGATTGGATGCTGGACAAACTGGGCAATTGTCATCGGAAACAGCAGTACTGAAGACGCGAAAATGACCGGGATAACGCCAGCTTGATTCACCTTGATTGGAATATGTGAACTTTGACCGCCGTAAACCTTGCGCCCAACTACCCGCTTCGAGTACTGAACAGGAACCTTCCGCTGCCCCTCCTGCATCCAGACGATGGCGACCAGGACGAATACGGCAATCGCCAGCAGGATCAGAACATTGATAATATTCACCGCACCAGCCAGGGTCAACTGGACAATGTTAACCAGACCCATGGGAAGTCCAGACACGATGCCAGCAAAGATGATCAAGGAGATACCATTGCCGATACCATACTCGGTAATCTGCTCACCAAGCCACATCAAAAAGGCTGTACCTGCCGTCATGGTGAGGGCAATTACTGTTATGTTGCCGATGGTGGGATCCACTATGGCGGAGCGAATGCCGAAAGACATCCCAAAGGCCTGGATCAATGCCAGAACCACCGTCAGATAACGAGTAATGGAGTTAATCCGTTTCCTACCCTCGGCCCCCTCCTGGGACCACTCCTCCAACTTCGGTATCACCAACGTCAAGAGCTGCATTACGATAGACGCCGTAATGTAAGGGGTAACATTGAGAGCAAAGATGGTGAAGTTTGTAAGGGCGCCACCAGCGAACATATCAAGGAACCCAAATAGCCCTCCACCAAAGAACTCAGCAATCGCCGCCTTATCGATCCCCGGGATGGGGATTCGAGACCCGACTCTGTAGACCACCAACATCCAAAAGGTAAATAGAATCCTTTTTCTGAGGTCTGGGATCCGAAGGGCGTTACGCAAGGTGGAAAGGAGCTGCACTTAGATCACCTCGGCCTTTCCGCCGGCGCCCTCAATCTTCTCTTCGGCTTGCTTGCTAAAGCGATGAGCCTTCACAGTTAACGCGCGGGTTACCTCACCATCACCCAGAACAACCAGGCCGTCCTTGAGTTGCTTGATGACGCCCCTGTCCAACAGGATCTCAGGGGTTACCTCATCGACACCGTCAAGCTCATTGAGGCGCCCGACATTGACCTCGGCGTACTCAGGCTTATTCCGGCTCGTGAATCCTCTCTTCGGCAGTCGCCTGAACAAAGGCATCTGTCCGCCCTCGAAACCGGGCCGAACACCACCACCGGACCGAGACTTCTGTCCTTTATGGCCGCGACCAGCGGTCTTGCCCGTACCAGACCCAGTACCTCTCCCCAGCCTCTTGCGAGCCTTCTTAGGTTGATCTGGCCCTATATCATGTAACCGTACCATGAGGTCATTCCACCTCCTTCGAGTTGATTATTCCTTGGTAACCTCGAGCATGTACTCGATTTTTTGAACCATGCCTCTTATCTGAGGCTTATCGTCGTGGACAACCTCAGTCCCAATCTTGTTCAGCCCTAGCGCTTGCACGGTACGACGATGTGACTCCGGGCTTCCAATTGGGCTCTTTATAAGCTTGACTCTGATCTTCTTGGCCACAATTGTCACCTCTCTATTGGGATTCAGCCTCAGTGCCCAGTAACTCTTCCACCGTCTTGCCTCGTAGCCTCGCAACCTGTTGAGGAGTCCGAAGGCGCTTAAGCCCTTCCATTGTCGCGTATACCATGTTGATGGCATTTGAGGACCCAAGGGACTTTGTCAGAACATCGCGGATACCCGCCAGCTCCAAAACGGCCCTTACCGGACCACCAGCGATAACACCAGTACCTTCTGATGCTGGCTTTAGCAGTACGCGTCCGGCGCCGAAGTGGCCCATTATCTCATGGGGGATAGTTGTGTCAGTCACTGGCACCCTGATCAAGTCCTTCTTGGCTGATTCGATTCCCTTGCGAATGGCCTCAGGAACCTCAGTGGCCTTGCCAAGAGCAACACCGACTCGCCCCTTGCCATCGCCTACCACCATCAGAGCGCTAAAGCTGAAGCGCCGGCCGCCCTTTACAACCTTGGCGACACGATTGATGGTAACTACTCTTTCTTCGAATTCCGGTTTCTCTTTTCTCTGATTTCTCATCTGGCTGATTTCCCCCCTTTACCTAGAATTTCAGGCCTGCTTCCCTCGCCGCAGCAGCGATAGCGGCGACTCTGCCGTGAAACTTGTATCCACCGCGGTCGAAGACAACTCTGTCGATGCCCTTGTCCAACGCTCTCCTGGCAACCAGCTGGCCAACCTTTGCGGCTGCCCCGGTGTTGCTGCCAGTGTCAACTTCAGAGACGATCGCCGGATCAAGGGACGAAGCGGCACAGAGGGTTTCACCTGCCAAGTCGTCAATTATCTGTACATATATGTGTTTGCTGCTGCGGAATACATTGAGTCTTGGCCGCTCTGGCGTACCAAAAATCTTCTTGCGTACCCGCCTTTGGCGCTTCTGGCGCGCAGCCTTGCGGTCAATCTTGCCCAACCATATTCCCTCCTTCTCACTACCTTCTCCACTGCAGGACTAGCCTGTTCCTAGCCGGTAACCTTACCCGCCTTGCCTGGCTTCCTGCGAACCCTCTCATCAATATACCTGATACCCTTGCCCAAGAATGGCTCAGGCCGTCGTACCGCCCTGATCTCAGCGGCAAACTGTCCGACCATCTGTTTGTCAACGCCCTGAACAACAATTGTCGTTGCGTCCGGGACATCAATCTCTATGCCCTCTGGGGGTTCCATCTCTACTGGATGGGAGTAGCCCACAGCAAGGGTCACATTTTCCCCTGTTTTGCTGGCCCGATATCCAGTGCCCACTAACTTGAGTCTCTTCTCGTAGCCATTTGTCACACCCTCAACCATGTTGGCGATCAGGCTTCTCGTGAGACCGTGTAGAGACTTGTGATCCTTTCTATCAGTGGGACGCTGGACTAGAATCGTGCCGTCCTCCTGTTTTACAGTCATATCCGGGTGAAAACTGTATACCAGTTCTCCTTTAGGTCCCTTTACCTTAATCTCCAGGCCGCTGATACTCACATCAACACCCGCGGGAACCTCAATAGGCTGCTGCCCTACCCGTGACATTGCGACACCCCCTTACTCTCAATCACCTGCAATAATCCTGAAACCGTAACAGATCCAATCAGCGTCCATCGCTGCTACCTATCCATGTAGATATCTCCCGGCTCATCTCAACGCAGGTTGCTCTGGAACCAGAACCCCCCTGCAGAAAGGCGAGTGCGCTTACCAGACGTAACAGAGAACCTCGCCGCCAAGACCCTTACTGCGGGCTTCCTTGTCAGTCAGAAGACCCTCAGAGGTAGAAATGATGGCTATGCCAAGGCCTCCCAGGACCTTCGGGACCTCGTCCTTCTTTGCATAGACCCTGAGTCCGGGCTTGCTAATTCGCTTCAGTCCTCTAATAACCTTATCCTTGTCTGGACCATACTTGAGGAAGATACGGACCATCCCCTGCTTGTCATCGTTTAGCCACTGACAGTCGCGAATGAAGCCCTCTTCCTTGAGCAACCTGGCCATCTCCAGCTTGACGCGGGAACCAGGGATATCTATTTTGTCATGATAGGCTGTGTTGGCGTTCCTGATCCGGGTTATGAAATCAGCAATGGGATCGGTCATCACCATAACCTATTCCTCCTTTTCCAGTAGGTAGTGCCTGCCCAAGTACGCTACCCACTACCAGCTAGCCTTAGTGACTCCGGGAATCTTGCCCTCGTGAGCCAACTTCCTGAAGCACATCCGGCACATTCCAAAGTGACGCATGTAGCCCCTGGGACGGCCGCAAATCCTGCATCGGCTGTATTTTCTTGTCTTGTATTTAGGACGCCGGTTGGCTTTCTCAACTAGAGCCTTTTTAGCCACGTTTCGCCTCCTCTCGTCGGGCTGTAGAACTCCTTAGCCAAAATCTTGTACAACGCTATTTCAACACTATTTCTTGAAGGGTGCCCCCAACATGCTCAATAAGGTGAACGCCTCTTCGTCGGTACCAGCGGTTGTTACAATGGTTATGTTCATACCCCTGATTGACTCGATATCATCGTAGTCAAT
>LADL02001507.1_pt1 | contig 141421 bp, 126 predicted proteins | sample 619721 | NCBI WGS metagenome assembly LADL02 (sample SAMN03397408, study PRJNA257561) | rock porewater metagenome | biome: terrestrial; feature: Opalinus Clay rock; material: porewater; isolation source: Opalinus Clay rock porewater BRC-3 borehole | place: Switzerland: Mt Terri URL, St-Ursanne ...
GGAATGAGCGCCACTGTCACCATCGCGGTGGCCAGCAGCGACGACGAAGCCCTGGTGGTACCGGTAGAGGCCCTGCACCAGGTCGGCGGTGACTACAGGGTCAGGGTCCTGACGGCCACTGGACCTGAAGAGCGCGGCGTTGAGATAGGCCTGATTAGCGAGACCAGCGCTGAGGTCCTCTCAGGGCTAACCCTGGGCGACAGGGTAGTGACGGGGATTGTGGAAGATGATACCCAGTCCAATGGCCCCTTTGGGAGGCGGTAGGATGGAGCGCCCCCTCATTGATACCCGGGAGATTGTAAAGGAATATGCCACCGGCGCCATCAGGGTTCGCGCTCTGAAGGGGGTAACCCTTGGGATTACTCGCGGCGAGTTTGTGACAATCATGGGACCATCAGGGTCGGGGAAGTCAACGCTGATGAACATCCTGGGGTGCCTTGATCGTCCCACCGGAGGCCAGTACTGGCTGGGTTCTCAGCTTGTGGCGGACAAGGTCGACAACGAATTGGCAGAGATCCGCAATCGCATGATTGGCTTTGTGTTTCAGGGCTACAACCTGCTCCCAAGGCTCACTGCCCTGCACAATGTAGAACTGCCGCTGATCTACAGCGGCGCCAGTGCCAGGGAGAGGCGGCGGAAGGCGGCAGAGGCCCTGGATCTGGTGGGCCTCGCCGACCGGATGCGTCACCGTCCCTCTGAGCTATCCGGGGGGCAGCAGCAGCGAGTAGCCATTGCCAGGGCCCTGGCCACAGAGCCCGCCCTGATCCTGGCAGATGAACCCACCGGTAACCTTGACACCGTAAGCAGCCGGGACATAATGACCCTCTTCCAGCGCCTCAACGGCGAGCTGCAGGTAACCATTGTTCAGGTGACCCACGATCCGGCGATGGCCAGCTACACCCAGCGCCTGATTCAACTCCTGGATGGTGAGGTTGTGAAGGATGGTGAGCCAGTTGAAACTGGTTGAGGCGGTCCGCGTCGCCCTGCAGGCGCTGGTTAGCAACAAGCTCAGGAGTATCCTGACGATGCTTGGGGTGATCATTGGCGTTGGCGCCGTCATTATCCTGGTCTCTATGGGTAACGGCGCCACCACCGAAGTTACCGCCGAGGTTGAGGGCCTTGGGTCCAACCTGATTGTACTGACTCCGCGGCCACCGGCCCGCTTCACCTCAGCCGATGCGGAGCTCCTTGGGGAACGGGTGCCGACAATAGTGAGCATAATGCCATCGGTGAGCGGCAGCGCCACCGTCCGATGGGGTGCGGAGAATCTTGATTTGCGGATTGAAGGCGTTGATGCCAGCTACCCGTCGGTTCGCAGTCATGGAGTCAGCTGGGGCCGGTTCCTGACAGAGACAGACCTCCAGCGCTATTCACGGGTGGCGGTGGTGGGATGGGATATGGTGGAGAAGCTGTTCTCCGGCGTGGACCCCGTCGGCCAGGTAATCAAGATCGCGGGGCAGCCCTTTACGGTGATCGGGGTGATGGGCGAAAAGGGGAGCGGTGGGATCTTCCAGTCCAACGATGATGAGAAGGTGCTGGTGCCGCTGACAACAGGGCAGCGCCTCCTGGGAACCCGCTGGGTTAGCGCCCTGTATGTAAAGGCCGAGACCGGTAGTGAGCCCCTCGCAGTCGCCCATCTCAGGCGCATTTTTGAGGTACAGTACGGAGACGAAGAGGCGGTGTCCATCTTGAGCCAGGAGCAGATCCTGGAGGTCCTGGGCCAGGTCACGGGCATCCTAACCGCGATGCTAGGGGGCATCGGCGGGATATCCCTGATTGTGGGGGGAATCGGCATCATGAACATCATGCTCGTATCGGTGACAGAGAGGACCCGGGAGATCGGTATTCGCAAGGCAATCGGGGCTAAACGCCGCGACATAATGCTCCAGTTCCTGGTAGAGTCGGTGGCCATCAGCGTGCTGGGCGGCCTGATCGGTATGGCCCTGGGATACTTCGGTTCCCAGGCTATCAGCAGGCTTACCGCCGTTCCTACGGTGATCTCCGCCCCCTGGGTGGGGATAGCGATCGGGTTCTCTGCCTTGATCGGCATTTTCTTTGGGCTTTATCCCGCCCACAAGGCGTCGCGCCTTGATCCCATAGAGGCCCTGCGCCACGACTAAGGGCTCTGCGCTACGATTAAGGGGTTTTGCGTCAAGACTAAGGGGTTATGCGTCAGGATTAAGGGGTCCTACGCCACAGTTAAGGGCCGGGGTTTGGTAGGACTAAGAACCATCAGCGTGGAAACTACCTGTACTACGGCAACCAGGTTAATCAATGGGAGGGGAGCCCTTTGGTAGAGGAGCGCGCTGGAAACAATGTCGGGCCCAAGGCCGGGTCAGGCCACTGGCTGGAGGAAATGGGTATTCAAGAATTGCAGGGGATGATGGAGGCAGGCGATCTTACCGCTGGCGACCTCGTCCTTGCCTATTACGATCGGATCGCCAGGTATGACAAGGGGGACCCGGGGCTCAACACCATCCTTGAACTGAATCCAGATGCCCTACACATTGCCGGGGCCCTGGACCTGGAGCGCCGACGCCAGGGGCCCAGGGGCCTCCTTCACGGCGTCCCAGTACTTGTGAAGGACAACATTGATACCGCCGACAAGATGCACACCAGTGCTGGTTCCCAGGCCCTGGCCAATTCCCATGCCAGGGAGGATTCCCACCTGGCCGCAAAGCTCAGGGAGGCCGGAGCCATTATCCTGGGCAAGGCCAACATGACCGAGTGGGCCAACTTTATGACCCATAATATGCCCAATGGCTACAGCTCCCGGGGTGGACAGGTGCTAAACCCATACGGGCCTGGGGTCCACGATGTCGGTGGCTCAAGCTCGGGCTCGGGGGCTGCCGTCGCCGCCAACCTGGTGATGGCCGCCATTGGAACCGAGACATCTGGATCGATCCTGAGTCCGGCAGGCTCCAATTCCATCGTTGGTATCAAGCCTACGGTGGGGCTGATCAGCAGGCGGGGAGTAATACCGATTTCGCAGAATCAGGACACCGCTGGGCCAATGGCCCGCACCGTCACTGATGCCGCCATCCTCCTGGGCGCCCTGACGGGGGTAGACCCCAGGGATCCAGCGACCTTCACCAGCCGCCAGCGCCACCACAATGATTACACGGGGTTCCTTGATCCTGCAGGATTGAAGGGGGCAAGGCTGGGTGTGCCCCGTATCGTGGTTGAGGGGGCACCAGATGGGGTCAGGGAGGTCTTCACCCGGGCAGTGGAGGCCTTTGAGACAGAAGGGGCTACCCTCATCCACATTGAGGGGGAGGCCCCAGACCTGAAGACCAGGAGCCTGGTGTATGAGTTCAAGCCCTGCATCAATGCCTATCTTGGGGGACTGGCGCCAGAGGTTCCGGTACACTCCCTTGCTGAGGTCATTGAGTTCAACAGCCGTGACCCCAAGAACCGACTGAAGCACGGTCAGACCATTCTCATCGCCTCTGAAAACACCAGTGGTACCCTTACCGAACCCGAGTACCTTGAGGGGAAGATTCGGGAGCTTCGCCTGTCTCAGAGGGAAGGCATTGACAGGTGGATGGCCCAGGACAACCTTGATGCCCTGGTCTTCCCGCATAACTATGGGGCTGCCATTGCCGCCAAGGCTGGCTATCCTTCCATAACAGTTCCTGGCGGGTATACCGCCGAAGGGAAGCCTGTTGGCATTACCTTCACTGCAGGTGCCTACACTGAGCCAGCCCTTATCAGTCTGGCCTACGGTCTTGAACAGGCCACCGGTTTTCGCCGCCCGCCCAGATTGGGCTGAGGCAGCGGAGCAAGCGCCTGCCACGACGATGATTATGTTATGTCCTTGTTATGGTATTGAGATATCTTCATCATAGCAGGTTAACCTTCTTCTGCTACAATGAACCTGATGGTGCTAATGGCAGTTCAATGTTGTGGCCGAGTTATGCCTGTAATGATTATAGAGCTTCTGGTAAGAGAGGTGAAGTACTCATGACCAAGAGGACGGTTTTAGTCGTTGACGATGAACCTCAGATCAGGACTATCGTTGAACACAAGCTTCAGAATGATGGATATACCGTGCTTCAGGCCGCCGACGGCTATGAGGCCCTGGAGGTGTTCCGGCAGGAACAGCCCGAGCTGGTCATCATTGACCTGATGCTGCCTAAGTTGGACGGGTTTGAGTTGACGCGGATTGTCCGGGAGGAATCGCCTGTACCCATCATCATTCTTTCGGCTAAGGGTGATGACCTCGATAAGGCCGTGGGTTTTCGTATGGGAGCTGATGACTACATAACAAAGCCCTTCAGCCCATCGGAGCTTGCTCTCCGGGTTGATGCCATCTTGAAGCGGTTGTCACGGGGCGGTGTCCAGTCAGCGCGCCTGGACAATGGGTCAGAGACTCTTGACTTCGGTGATCTGGTGATTGATAGGAGTCGCTATGTAGTTACCCTGAAGGGCAAGAGGGTTGATCTGACAGCCAAGGAGTTTGACCTCCTCTGGTTTATGGCTTCAAATCCAGAGTACGTCTTTGGTAGAGAGCAGTTGATGGAGCAGGTCTGGAAGGGCAAGGACCAGAACGGCGACCCGAACCGCGTTACCGTACTGGTCAGCCGTCTCAGGGAGAAGATAGAGGTGGACCCCGCAAAGCCGGTGCGTATCAAGACTGTCTGGGGCGTAGGTTACAAGTTTGAACCTGAAACGGCAGATGTCGACGCCCTTGAGGCCCAGTAACATATTGGCCTACTGATTGATAGACACAGGACGATGGAAGGGCCCCATCCTGGGGCCCTTCCGATTGCCCCGCTACCAGCCCGGGTTACCCCAGTCCTGCATAATCCTACCTCTAGTGGCAACAATACCTCCGTAAGTTGAGTGGAAGAAGAGGACCAATGTCCCCTCCATTCCAGCAGATGGAGGTTTTCCCTTGACTATCTAAGTCAGATTGAATAAGATAGTTACGGTGGTTTTAGCACTCAACGCAATAGAGTGCTAACAACGCCCAGAGGCGGCCGCTGGGTTGCCACCGCAGTTAATCAGAGAGAATCTATATTGCCGTCACAGATATGCATCAGGAGGGATTGGAGCCATGAATCTGAAGCCAATTGGTGACAGGGTAATTCTGAAGGTTTTGGAGACCGAAGAGAAGACCAAGGGAGGCATTGTCATACCTGATACCGCCAAAGAGCGCCCCCAGCGGGCTGAAGTGGTGGCGGTGGGATCAGGCAATGTGGATGACAAGGGTGAAAGGGTTGCCCTTGAGGTTCAAGTGGGTGATAAGGTTATTTTCGGTAAGTTCTCTGGGTCTGAAGTCAAACTTGAAGGCGAGAAGTACCTGCTGGTCAGGGAGAGCGACATCCTCGCCGTCATTGAGTAGGGTTGCTGAGAGCGGACTACCGCGTGGGATTGCGGAGTGGAGATCAACTGCTGTTGGTTGGATTGGACTATTAGAGTTGACACTGCTAGGAGGTTGAGAATGGCTAAGCAATTGAAGTTTGACGAAAAGGCGCGCAGGTCATTGGAGACAGGTGTAAACAAGCTTGCTGACACAGTCAAGGTTACCCTGGGGCCGAAGGGACGGAATGTCGTCCTTGAGAAGCAGTTTGGCCCCCCCACCATCACTAACGATGGTGTGACCATTGCACGTGAAATAGAGTTAGAGGACCCCTATGAGAACATGGGGGCCCAGCTGGTCAAGGTGGCGGCCACCAAGACCCAGGATGACGCCGGAGACGGCACAACCACCGCAACAATCCTCGCCAGCGCCATGGTAAACCACGGCATGAAGAATGTTGCCGCTGGCGCCAACCCCATGCTGATGAAGCGGGGCATTGAGAAGGCCGTTGCCAAGTGTGTTGCCGAGATCCGCTCCATCGCAAAGCCTATTGACAGCCGCGAAGCCATTGCCCAGGTGGCAGGCATCTCTGCTTCAGATCCCGAGATTGGCGAACTGATTGCCGAGGCCATGGACCGGGTTGGCAAGGATGGGGTCATTACCGTAGAGGAAGCAAAGACCACCGGCACAAGCCTGGAGGTTGTCGAGGGCATGCAGTTTGACCGGGGTTACCTTTCGCCCTACATGGTCACTGACAACGACAAGATGGAAGCAGTCCTCAACGAGCCCCTCATCCTTCTAACCGATAGAAAGATTAGCGCCGTCAAGGACCTGATCCCTGTCCTGGAGCTTGCATCTCAGCAGGGCAAGCCCCTGATGATCATTGCCCAGGACGTCAGTGGCGAGGCCCTTGCTACCCTTGTCGTCAACAAGATCCGCGGCGTCCTGAACGTTGTTGCTGTAAAGGCGCCAGGCTTTGGCGACAGGCGTAAGGAAATGCTAGAAGACATGGCTATTCTCACCGGTGGCACCGTTGTCGCTGAGGACTTAGGCATTGACTTTGAGAACATATCCCCAGATATGCTGGGAAGCGCCCGCCAGGTCATCGTTACCAAGGAAGAGACCACCGTTGTTGAGGGTGCCGGCAGCACCGACAAGATTGAGGCCAGGGTCGGCCAGATACGCCGTCAGGCAGAAGACACTGAATCTGATTATGATCGCGAGAAGCTGCAGGAGCGCCTGGCAAAGCTGGCAGGCGGCGTTGCCGTAATCAAGTCCGGAGCAGCAACAGAAGTGGAACTAAAGGAGCGCAAACACCGGATTGAGGACGCTCTCTCAGCTACAAGGGCCGCCGTTGAGGAAGGCCTTGTCGCTGGTGGCGGCACAGCCTTCATAAACATCGGCAGGGGACTTGACAGCGTGGAAGCCGAAGCAGTCGGCGACGAGGCCGTTGGCGTAGCCCTTGTGCGCAACGCCCTTACTGAGCCAATCAGGCAGATCGTCCGCAACGCTGGCCTTGAGGGTTCTGTCATCGTCGAGAAGGTTAAGGACCTTGACCCCGACAGCGGCTTTGACGTTATCAGCGGAAAGCTGGTCAACATGTTTGAGGCTGGAATTGTGGATCCCGCCAAGGTGGCGCGGACTGCCCTTCAGAACGCCGCCAGTGTAGCGGCGATGATACTGACCACCGAGTGCCTCATTACGGACATCCCTGAGGAAGAGCCCGAGATGCCCGCTGGTATGCCCGGTGGGGGCATGGGCGGAATGCCACCAATGATGTAACGGCCGACTGGCCAATCCATAGATCGATCTCAGGCTCAGGCTACGAGTACCACGGGCCCTACCGGCAGAGCGGGTGGGGCCCTTCCTGTTGTCGCCCTGGCCCAGTACTTGCAGCCTGACTTTGGCGAGATACTAGGACCAGGGACCGGGGAATAAACCTGTAGGGACTCAAGGGCTTGCATGGAGTTTTGGATCACACAGAGGGGGTGAGGCAATCAGGTCTCTGAGCTCTGCTATCAGGACGGTAAAGGGTGGCATAGTGGTCTTCGCCGGCGTGCTGGCGCTATTCCTCGTAGTAAGCGCCACCGGTGTCCTGGCCTTGATGCTAAACCTTGTGGCCGATGATGCCTATCAGGCCCCTGCAAGAGATATCTTCGCGCCGCCCGTATCGCGGCCGACCTACGACTGTAGGGTCGGGATTGACCCTGATACCCTTACCTTTAACGGCCGATTGATCGTGACACTGCCTCCGGGGATGGGCCAAGATCATGCCCGATTGGCCATGAACCTTTGGCTGAATGCCTACCGCGATGACGCCGATGTGAAGCCAGTTCCCGCCAGGCTGGAAACGGCGGTCTTCCCCTATGGCCGTGATGATGGGTGGCTGGACATCGAGGCCGTTCAGATCGGTGAGGACCTTGTTGATTTCACTGTTGATGGAACGGTGCTCTGGGTGACGGTTCCAACCCAACCACCCCAAGCCAACGGGGCGTCACTAACGCTGCTGCTGACCTTCAAGGGGAAGATCCCTGCCATTAACCACCGGGTGGGGGTGACGCGGACCAATGAGGGTGCCCTTACCTCTCTGTGGCTTGTTCACTGGCTGCCGGCCTTGGCCCACTATGGGCCGGTGGGACCCTTTCCAGGTGACCCAGGGGAGAGTGAATGGCATCTTAACCCCTATCACCCTATTGGTGAGCCCTTTACCCAGGACATCTCAGATTACAGGGTGGACGTAATAACCCCTCCCCAGTGGGAGGTGGTCGCCTCTGGAACTGAGTGCGAGGAGTTCTTTGACGACATGCGGGTTACACATGTCCACGCCCCCCAGGTGAGGGACTTCGCCTTGGCCACAAGCCCCTTTTACCAGAGGGAGACCGGCAGGAGTGACAGCGGCGTGGAGGTGAACTTCTACTTCCTGGACGAGGTTCACCCCAGCCTGGTGCAGACAGCGGCGGAATCCCTTGACCTCTTCAACGAGTTGTCAGGGGAGTATCCCTACCCAGAGCTTGACGCCGTTGAGAACCAGATGTTTGTTGGTGGGATGGAGTACTCCAACCTGATTATGCTTGATGACGATGACATGGCCAACAGCTTCGAGGGCCATAAGACGGTGGCCCATGAGGTTGCCCACCAGTGGTTCTATATGATGCTGGGGAATGACCAGGCCCGTGAGGCCTGGATTGATGAGGGCTTTGGCACCTACGGCGGTTTCATGATGGTATCAGGCGTCGATGGCGTTGTTGACTATTTCAACTGGGTCAAGGGCCGTCTCCCCGGCTGGCTTGCCATCTACGACGAGAGGCGGCTTGCCTCACCCGTGTGGGCCTTTGCCGACTGGACCAACTACTACCGGGTTCACTACCTTAAGGGCGCGGTGATGCTCAACGACCTGCGGCAGATCATGGGAGATGAGGCCTTCTTTGAATTCTGGCGGGAATACTATGACCGCTTCCTCTTCATGGTTATCACAGCGGATGATATTATTGCCCTGGCCAGCGAGGTGGCGGGTGAGGATGTGTCGGGCTTCTTTGAGGACTGGCTCACAGGCAACCAGGCTGTTCCCGGTCCCTGAGCTTTCCCCACGAGACCAGGGTTGGCTCTGGCCGGCTTTGTTAACCTGTCATTGAAAGTAGCTGGTATGCGTGCTACGATGGGTGTAGTCTGCATCTAAGAAGGGGAGAGGGCCAGGCATGTTTCGATTCTCCAGGGACATAAGGCTGCTGTTTGCGTCAATGTTCACCTTTGCGGTAGCCTTTGGCTTCTATCTCTTCACCTTTCCCATCTACGCGCGGGACCTGGGGGCCTCCGCCGTGGACCTGGGCCTGCTCTTCTCAATATCGTTTTTCGCCAATACGGCGGTGGCCATTCCCGGCGGGGTTCTTGCCGACAGGTTCGATCGAAAGTGGCTAATGGTTGCAGGTTGGGCTATGTGTATTCCCGTTCCCTTGATGTACATCTATGCCACCACCTGGCAGCACCTGATCCCAGGGCTTGTAATCTTTAACTTCAGCATGTTTTGTATGGCGGCCTACCAGGCCTATTTGGCGGAACAGGCTGAGCCTGGCCGTCTCAATGCCACTTTTACCTTTGTCTATGCCGGGTTCCCTCTTGGGCTGAGTTTCTCGCCGGTCCTTGGGGGATACATCGGGGAGACCTGGGGGATGGAGCCGGTCTTCATTCTCAGTCTTATTGGCTACGCCGTTTCAACCATGTTCCTGCTGTTCCTCACCCCGCTTCCAGGAAAGTCGGAGGACCAATATCAGCAGTCTCGTCATCAGCATCATCATGGTCAGACTACTCAAAGGCAGCAACGACGGATACGAGGTCGGCTGTGGTTACCTCAAGGCTCCCTTCTCCAGTACGGCATTGTCTTTGCCACTGCCTGGTTTGTCATCAACACTGCCTTGCCCTTCTCCTCACCCTTCTTGGAGGATGTCGCGGGGATGGGTATTGGCACCATTGGGCTCCTGGGTTCGATTGGCGCCGTGGCTGGCGGCCTGGTGGCTCCCCTTGTGGGGTACTTTGCTGATCGCTCAAACGGTCTGCTACTGCTTGCTACAACGCTACTACTTACGGGGATCAGCTTTAGCATCCTGGTGATAGCTGACGGGTTTGCCCTGATAGCCCTGGCATTCGTCGTCAGGGGAGCGCTGGAAAGCGGACGCTCCCTGATGGGCTCGGTCATTGGCACAGCCGTGGACCGGGCCGAGGCTGGCAAGGGCTACGCCTTCTATAACCTGGCGGTGGGCCTCGGGATGGCTGGCGGGCCGTACCTTGGCGGCTGGCTCTACCGCATGTCCCCACAGGTTCCCTTCACGCTGGCGGCGGGCCTACTGGTTCCCATTATCGCGCTGTTGTTCGCCATGGGCCGCAGCCAACTCCTGAAAGAACCCTCTGAGGCCTGTGTTACCGAGCCCCTTCCGAGATAGCCCCCTCCATCCTCTGGGTGAAGTACCGGTCAATGACCTGAGAGAAGAGCTTGATCCCATTCTGGGCCGCTGCCCTGCTGTTGGTGTGAGCCCCCAACTCGAGCAGGATCATTCTGGGGCCAATGTCCTGGTTGTAGTTGCCGTGGGCGTGATAGATATCCTTGATCAGTCCCGGGAACATGTCATCAGCCAGGGCCTTGAGCTCCATGGCGAACCGCAGATTGCCGGAACGCCCTGGGTTTTGACGTCCGACAACAAGGCGGATCTGGGTGATAAACATGTCCTCAACCCGGTTGCCATAGATGCCAGGGGGCGCCGCGTCACGGTGGATATCAAACATGGCAATGATGGGTCCTGGCTCACGGAGGATCTGGGCCGCCGTTCGTCTGGACCGCCTGTAGGCCCCCCGATCGTGGGGAAGGTGGAGGTTGTTGCTGTGAACAACGGTAAACCCATCCTCACGCAGTTCTTCGGCCAGGGTCCCGCCGACGGCATGGACCCCGCCCTGGCCGTAGACGCTGTGGGTTCCCGAGGTGCGCACATAGGATTCGTCGTTGTGGGTGTGGTAGATCCCGATGATGCCCTTGTCGGCGGTTCCATCATCATTGTCATTCTCATCGCCAGGGACATCGGGGCGCTGGTCTGGTGGCTGAAAGAGGCGGAAGAAGTCGATGACCTGCGCCTTCACGGCCTCGGGTTGTGACACTTCTGTTCCCCAGGGCTGGTCAGGCCCTTGGGCCCCAATCGTGAAAAGGGATTCATCCAACAGGTCTATTATTCCCAGACGCTGGGCAGTGGCTCGAAGGCCCTTCACAGCGACTACCCGGTAGTGGACGTTGTTCTGGGAGATATACTCATCGCCAACGGTCATGACGCGCCCTGTCTGCATCACAATGGTTCCCGTCGTCTCATCGATCATTGTGAAGTAGCGGCCATCGATTGGGCGCTCATCGATGCCGACCCCAAGGACATTGGCATAGTAACTGGATCCGACTATAACCGCGCCGCTCAAGAGTAGAACTAGGCCGATGGAAAGGGTTGAGAAGTTGTCCCGGCCTGGCTGCTGCACAGAGCCCTTACTACCTCTACTTTGACCTCGGTGTTGAGAGCCATCGCCACCGCCGTCGCCACCGCCATCACCACCCCGGGCCCTTGCGAAGAACTCCCGAGTTTCGCCAACCACCTCTGCCAGGACAACGGCGAGAACCCCGGCGATGATTACGGCGTCAAAGGCCCCAGCCCCACCTATGCCCACAACTGCGCCCCGAACCCCGCGCACCAGGTTGTTGAGGCCCGCGAAGACATCACTGATGATTACTGAACCAACTCCGGCGATGAAGGCTGACCGCCGCGACCGTCCCGCCAGGTAGCCGGCGATCCCCCCAACTATGCCCGGGATGTAGAGGGGGTCTATGTCATAGAAGAAAAGGTAGCCAGGGTCGTCGTGAAGGAAGATGTCAGAGGCGTAGACGAGTGCCCCAGCCGCAACCGTGGCCAGTATGGCGCGGCTCTTCTCAACCTTCGAGTCGGCTGTCACAATCAGGTATAGGGCAACCCCCAGGGGCACCAGGGCGCCGCCAAGGTCTATCCCTACCGATGGAAAGATTGTAACCTCGGGTAAGAAAAACCCGGCAATCATGATCAGCAGCAGGATGATGGCCACGGGGTTGCTGAGGCGCATTCGCCTCAGTACCCGTTCCGTCAGACCCAGGAATGTCAGGGCGATGATTGCCAGGAGAACCAGAAGGCCAAAGGGTACAGCTGTCAAATCAGGGTCACTCCTTCACTTATCGTCCAGTGAACAGGCGGCGAAGGATGTCGATGAAGATCTGGATTGGGGTCCTCTGCTCAGTGTCACTGGAGTCGCCTTCACCATCATCGGCACCATCAGGGCTTGGGGGTTCAACATCCCCCAGGGCCTCATCAAGTGGTATGATCTCATAGCCCGCCTGACGGATACCATCGATGATCTCTGGGAGCTTGTTGACAACGTCGATTGAGGTACCATGGAGAAGGATTACGGCACCCCGGTGAAGATGGTTAACCACCTCTGTAACGGCCTGGCTGGGATCGGGCATAGGTTGCCAGTCCACAAGGGCAATACTCCAGAAGACCGTGCGGTAGCCGGCGTCCTGGGTTAGCTTGAGGACCCGCTCAGAGTACTCACCCTTGGGCGGCCGAAAGTAGCTGCCGTGGTGTTGGGCGATCTCAAAGGCCAAATCATCCCATTTGGAGATCTCATCGATAGCCCCTGAGTCACTCAGAGTGATGAGGTTTTTGTGACTCCAGCTGTGGTTCTCGAGGAGGTGTCCCTGTTCAAGGATGGACCTGGACACCTCAGGCTGGCTAGTAAGATAGTGTCCGGTGACAAAGAAGGTCGCTTCTACCCCTTTCTCCGCCAGGATCTCCAGGATCCGGGGGGTGTGGCCCTCTTCTTCATAGCCCATGTCAAAGGTCAGGACCACCTGAGACTGGTCTGTATCAATGGTGAACACGGCGTCATAGCGATCGATGAGTTTCTGCTCAGTCTGCGTAATACCTGGAATCCGGTGATCGTGGTTCTTCCTGAACCCCCAGCTCATCCTCTCATTACTGAGGGCCAGCTCATTGCTGGCCTGGATCCAGTTATAGGTAAGGAGAAGCCCACCCAGGGCAATTATGACTGCAGTCAGAGGGCCCAGAAAGCGGTATCTCGACAGGAACTTCAATTTGACAACACCTACCTTCGGCTATACTATTTACCTGTGGTTGAAGACGCGACGCAAGATTCGACTGGAATCAATGATGTTTTTTGGCTCCACCATCTAGTATTTTCTCCACAGGACCAGGGTCAATGCTGGTAAATGCTAGCGCCAAGGAGGTCTCAATGCAAAGATGAATGAGATTAGGGTGTTTGGTGGTGGGGCTGGGCAGCACCTTGCCCCTGCCATCGCTGAGAGGCTCGGCACTGAGTTGGGTAGGGCAGAGCTGTTCAAGTTCGCCAACGATAACACCTTCGTCAAGATTGAGGAGAATGTGAGGGAAAGGGACTTATTTGTTGTCCAGTCCTCCGTTCCCCCGGTGGACCAGCACTTTATGGAGCTGCTTATTATGATTGACGCCCTGAGGCGTGCCTCCGCCCGGAGGATAACAGCGGTCCTCCCTCACTACCCCTACTCCCGGTCAGATCGAAAGGATCAGCCGCGGATTCCGATTACAGCCCGACTCGTAGCCGACCTGATTACAACCGCGGGGGCCGATAGGGTCATGACCGTTGATCTCCACTCCGATCAGATCCAGGGCTTTTTCACAATTCCTCTGGACCACCTCACCGCAAGGCCGATTATTGTCGAATATCTGAGGAGCAGAGACCTCTCAAATGCCGTTGTCGTCGCCCCAGATGCGGGTGGCGCCACCCGGGCCACAGAATATGCCAAGGCCCTGGACAGGCCCATGGCGGTCATGAACAAGCACCGGTTGGGGAACAAGGATATGGTTGAGGTCACAAGTGTCATTGGGGATGTAGAGGGCAGGCATGCCTTCCTGGTTGAGGATGAGATTGACACCGCTGGCACCGCCACTCAGGCAGCAGAGGTTCTCCTGGAGCGGGGCGCAGTGGCCGTATCTATCGCGGCGACCCACGCCGTTCTTTCGGGACCCGCAGTTGAGCGATTGAGGACCTCAGCGATGGCGGAGGTCATTGTGACAGATACGGTACCCGTGCCTGAGGAGAAGCGTTTTCAGAAGCTAACGGTCTTGTCCATAGCGGATTTACTGGCAGAGGCGATCAAGAGGACCCATGGGGGAGAGTCAATCAGCTCTCTGTTCTAGAGGATAGGGGACAGGGTTTAGAAGCAGAGGCGGTTCAAAGGGCCGCCTACTGAAGGGCAGAATCAGTAAGGGGCTCGCGTGACGCGAGCCCCTCTTATTCTCATCGAACTTGGTGTTGGCCTCAGGCCCTGTCGCTGGCCTGCTTCGTCCCTTCGTGTTACTGCTTCAGCCTTGGATCAAGTGAGTCGCGAAGACCGTCACCGACGAGGTTGATGCTGATGACAGCAAGGAAGACCATAATCCCTGGCGGGATCCACATCCAGAGCATCTTGGACATGACCTTCCAGCGCATGGCGGCATTGAGCATGTTGCCCCAACTGGGAATGGGCTGAGGAACGCCAAGGCCAAGGAAACTCAGGCCGGCCTCTGCCAGGATGGCGCCGGCGACACCAAGGGTCGCGGCAACTACCACAGGGGCAAAGGCATTGGGCAGAAGATGCCGGACAATCAGGCGCGCTGGCTTGACACCGAGGGAATAGGCTGCCTCGACAAACTCTCTCTGCTTGAGGGACAGGATCTCACCGCGAACAAGCCTGGCGGTGCCGGGCCAACTGACTGCCCCCAGGGCGATCATGGTGTTGTAGATGCTGGGTTTCAGGATTGAGGCAATAACAATCATCAGCACCAGGTACGGGAAGCTGATAACGATGTCGGTAAACCTCATCAAAAGAGTGTCTACTATCCCCCCGAAGAACCCAGACAAAGCGCCCACCAGCATCCCCAGGGTGATCGAGATGCTGACAGCCACCAGTCCTACAGTGAGACTGACACGTCCACCCCAGATCAAGCGACTAAGTATGTCTCGCCCAAGATCATCAGTACCGAGAAGATGTTCTTGAGATGGTTCTGCGTAGCGGTTATAGATATCTGTCTTATCCCTGTCGTAGGGAGCAACCCAGGGCGCGGCTACAGAAATGACGGCCAGAATTGCTATTACGATGAGACCGACAATGGCCAGCCTGTTTTTCTTGAATCTCTGCCAAAAAATCTTCCCCCAGCTCTGAACATCAGTTTGGAGGCCGCTTTCGCTAAGGTTGCTTTCATCTACTATGTTTGGGTTTACAGCCAACTTGGGCTCCCTCCTCCCGAATATCGGTTGCCTTTTCAATGTGTGATAACTTCGCGGAAACCTCCATGGATCAGTCGTACCGGATCCGGGGGTCAACGAAGCCATAGGCGATGTCCGCCGACAGGTTACCAATAACGGTGAAGATTGCAAAGAGCAGTGTGAAACCCATAACAACGGGGTAATCACGGGCCGAAATGGATTGAAAGTAGGCTGTGCCCATACCGGGAATTGAGAAGATCTGCTCTGAGATAATGGCACCGCTAATCAGGCCAGGGAGTGACAGGCCTAAAATGGTGACAACTGGGATCAGGGCATTGCGCAGGGCGTGCTTGTAGATAACAACGCGCTCAGCAAGACCCTTTGCCCGGGCAGTCTGGATGTAGTCCTGCCGGATAACCTCCAGCATACTGGAGCGGACATACCTCATGGTACCCGCCACTGAGAAGAAGCCCAAGACAAGGGCGGGTAGTGTCAGATGGTAAATCATATCGAGATAGTTGTAGGGGAAGGCGTATTTGGCCCCAATTGTTATCAGGCCCCCAGTGGGGAACATGTCCAACCCGATGGCCAAAAAACGAATTGCCAGGAGAGCGGTAAAGAACGATGGAACCGAGATCCCAATGAAGGCAATCAGCGTTCCGATGTTGTCAGTCAACGAGTACTGCCGAGTGGCAACGATGACACCGATGGGGATCGCTAGGCCAAAGCCGATGAGCAGTGAAATGAGGTTCAGGGTGAGCGTAACTCCAATTCGTTCACCAATCAGGTCAACAACAGGCTTGTTGTGACTGAATGAAATGCCGAAGTTGCCCTGGAGCATCTGCTTGAGCCAGTTGAAGTACTGAACATGCAGGGGCTCTGTAAGCCCTGTCTGTTCGCGCATCCTTAGCAAGTCGGCTGCAGTAATATTGGGGTTCAGGATGGAGCTGAACGGATCACCCGGCATGGCCTTGGCAAGGGAGAATGTGATGATCGTAATGCCGATAATGATTGGTATGGCCTGTAAAAGGCGCCGTATGATATACCGGTGCATAGTTTTATCCCTCCGTCTCATGCCGTATTCTTTCTAGCTATCTCTTCAAGAGCTGTAGAGGTCCTCAAACGGCCTCTAAAATTAGCAACGAACACAAAGGCACTTTTAATGGAAACATGTTCAGAGCATTGCCAGTCCAGTAAGGGGTCTTAGCCAAGAAACACCCGGCCCAGCCAAACTGGGCCGGGTGTTGGCTTCATCTATCCCTGGCTACCTAATACTTGGTTTAGATAGCCAACAGTACGTTAGTTAGTCTACTGACCTTCTACAACCTTCCACTCGTGGATGTTGTCCATAGCGCCGCGAATGTCGGTGTTGTAGCCCTCAATCCTGTTACTCATAACGGTAATCATGTTCTGAGTGTACAGGAATGTGTATGGCAACCACTCGTTGAAGAGGGCGCCAAGGTCGCTGTAGTACTCTGCACGCTCGTCCTGGTCAAGGGTCTGGAGAGCGGCGTTCTGTAGTCTCAGGAACTCATCATAGACGTCCTGACCAATGGTCTCGGGACTCCAGCGCGCGAAGTTGTACGGGCTGTCCGTCTCGAAAAGACCACTTGGATCTGGGTCAATGGCCAGTGACCAGCCGAGGAAACCCATGTCGAAGTCAGGCTCGTTGCCCATGTTGAAGATTTTGGCAATGATGGTGTTGAAGTCGGCGGGCTCAAGGTTAACCTTGACGCCGATATCAGCCAAGTTGTCCTGAACCAACGGGGCGCTGGCCTGGCGGACTGGGTTAGAGGTGCCACCTGGGTACAGGAGGGTCACCTCGAAGATCTTACCATCCTTGTCCAACCAACCGTCGCCGTCAGTGTCGGCGAAGCCGGCGGCGGTCAGCATCTCAGTGGCCTTGCCGGGATCGAACTCGTACAGGTTCATCTTGGACGCGTCATAGGCCCACATGATGTCCAGGAAGATGGTGTGCATTACAGTACCGTGTCCCTGCAGAAGCTGGTCCACCATACCTTGCCTGTTAATGGCATGGGTCAGGGCCTGGCGGACTTCCTTGATGCTCAGGAATTCGTGCTTCAGGTTATAGTACATGTGCTGGTAGCCCCAGTCAGGGTTCTCAAAGATGGTAACGGCATCGCCCAGCTCTTCAAATAGCTCAATGTCATCAGGTGTAACGCTGGCAGCGCCAACGCCAACTACATCAAGCTCGCCCTTCTCCATCATACCAACGGCAACTTCCTGGTTGATGACACGGAAGATGACGGTGTCTATGCTGGGCTCGCCCAGGTAGTAATCGGGGTTTGCCTTCAGGACGACGTACTGGTCGGTTTCGAACTCGTCGAACATGTAGGGGCCGAGACCGATGGGGCTGGAGTTCTCTTCGGTAGTCTTGGCCTCAGTCATGTTAATGTCAGACCATACGTGCTCAGGAAGGATAGAGACCCAACCCACAGTTTGAATGTTCGTGGCGTCGACAGTGTCGAACTTAATGGTGAAGTCGTAGTCACTATGGGTTACGAACCAGTCACCATTAGTGGCCCACTCTTCGTACTCAGTAACGAGTTCAGGCACAGCGTTGCCCCAGCGCTCGTCGAAGAGGGGCGTATACTTCTCATCGTAGGCCTCTGTCCAAGCCGCTGTTTCTTCTTCAGTGGCGTCTTCGCCTGGCTCGGTCATGCCCTCGTTCTCGAGAGCGGCGATGACCTCGGCCTCAACCTCAGCGGCGATGGTGCTCTTAATGTTAGCCTGGTTGGCTACAAGTTCGCCAGAGCCAAGGGTCTTGGCGTAGTTGGTCTTGTAGGCGCCGGGGTAGTCGGGATGGAGGAAGAAGGCAAGGGTGAACCTGACATCGTCAGCTGTGAACTCCTCGCCATCATGCCACTTTATGCCCTCGCGGATCTGAAAGCGGACAGATAGGTTATCGTCAGCAATGTCGTAGTTGGTTGCGATGGCGTCCTCAAGGGACAGACCAAGGTCTGAACTCGTCTCCAAGAGCGTACCATAGATGAGACCGGTAATGGTCGTATCATAGGCACTCTCAGTTACCGCCGGGTTGAAGGTACCGGACGGTGAGTTCCACATCGCAATCGTAATTTCAGTCGGCTCATCGGTTGGGTCTGTGCCTGTGTCGGCTGGACCACAGGCTGCAAGGCTAAACACCATAGCAACGGCCAGAGCCAGCACCATAAGGCGCTTTAGATTTCTCAATGTGTCAACCCCCTTCTAGTATTGTCTTGCTGATGGCCGCGGAAGAGAAATGTCCAACGACCATTGGCCCCTTGTGGGCCGGTGTAACGCTTTCTTGCTTCTGCTTGTTTCTCCTACACCTTGAACTTGGATAAACCTACGCCCTTACTGTCTTAGCCCTCTTTCACCCCCTCGTTCTTCCTAAGGTGACAAGAAACGAAGTGTTCGTTGCCGACATCGATAAACTCGGGTGCCTCCTGCCTGCAGATATCCATGACATAGGGGCACCGGGTATGGAAGTGACAACCGCTAGGTGGCATCGAAGGTGATGGTACATCGCCCTCAAGCACAATCCGCTTGCGCTGTTGCTGTACCTCAGGATCTGCGATGGGAATGGCAGACAGCAGCGCTTCAGTGTAAGGATGCAGTGGGTTGTCAAATAGCTCTTTAACTGTAGCCATTTCGACAATGCGACCAAGGTACATGACACCAATCCGGTCGCTAATGTGCTTTACAACGCTCAGGTCATGAGCAATGAACAGATAGGTGAGATCGAACTCGCCCTGCAGGTCTTCCAACAGGTTCAGTACCTGCGACTGGATGGAGACATCCAGGGCCGAGACGGGCTCATCAGCCACAATAAGCTTGGGGTTAAGGGCCAGGGCCCTGGCGACCCCGATGCGCTGGCGCTGCCCACCGGAGAATTCATGCGGGTAGCGAACCATGTGATGCTTGCTGAGGCCAACCAGGCTGAGGAGGTCCTCTACCTTTGCTCGCTTGGCCTTGCCCCTGGCGATCCTATGGATCTCAAGGGCCTCACCTACGATGTCCTCAACGGTCATTCTGGGGTTCAGTGATGCGTAGGGATCCTGGAAGATAATCTGCATCTCCCTGCGCAGCCGGCGCAGGTCGTCGCGGTTCATCTCCATGACATTCTGACCCTCAAACCAGACCTCGCCCTCGGTGGCCTCGGTAAGGCGCAGGACGCAGCGGCCGGCGGTAGTCTTACCACAGCCACTTTCACCAACCACGCCCAGGGTTTCGCCGCGCTTGATATAGAAGTTGACCCCGTCAACAGCCCTTACGTTACCGATTACCCGGGAGAAGAGGCCGCCAGTGATGGGGAAGTACTTCTTGAGTCCCGCAACCCGGACGAGGACGTCATTTTCAATGTCCCACTGGTGAAACTCGTGGGGTTGGGTCTCTGGTGTAATAATCTCAGGATTTGCAGCCATTAGGACACCTCCCTGGCACGCTTGCCATTGAGCCAGCAAGCCGAGTAGCGGCCTTCACCAACGTCAACCAGGGGCGGCTCTTCTTCACGGCACTTGTCCATGGCGTAGGGGCACCGGGGATTGAAGCGACAGCCCTGGGGCATGTTCAGTGGATTGGGAACAACACCCTCAATGACATGAAGTCTGCCTTTAGGCGCGTCCAGCTTGGGAATGGATGAGAGGAGGCCCTCTGTGTAGGGGTGGAGCGGGTTCTTAAACAGTGAGAACACATCGGCTTCCTCAACAATCTTACCGGCATACATTACGATAACGCGCTCAGCCATTTCAGCGATAACACCCAAGTCATGGGTAATCAGCATGATGGCAGCGCCCAGGTCCTGCTTCAAGCCCTTCATCAGCTCAAGGATCTGGGCCTGAATGGTTACATCAAGGGCTGTTGTTGGCTCATCGGCAATCAGGAGCTTCGGGTTACAGGAGAGGGCCATCCCAATCATAACCCTCTGCCGCATGCCGCCAGACAGTTGGTGAGGGTATTCGTGCACCCTCTGTTCAGGGCTTGGAATGCCCACCAGTCTCAGCATGTCAACGGCCTTCTCGAGGGCTTCCTGATGGCTCAGTCCCTGGTGCAGTTCGACAGCCTCAGCAATCTGATCGCCCACCGTGTAGACCGGGTTGAGAGAGGTCATAGGCTCCTGAAAGATCATGGAGATGTCGTTTCCACGAATCTTTCTCATCTCTGGGTCAGACTTATCGAGGAGGCTTTCACCCTCAAAGTACATCTCACCACTGACAATCTTTCCAGGAGGGTTGGGGATCAGCCGCATGATGGACAGTGAGGTGACGCTCTTGCCACAACCACTCTCCCCGACGACGCCGAGAGTCTCTCCACGATTGATGTGGAAAGATACATCGTCAACAGCGGGTACTGTTCCGTCTTCTGTGAAGAAGTATGTCTTCAGGTTCCGTACGTCTACAAGTTTCTCAGCCAAATGATCACCCCGTTCGCCCATAGTTTCGTGCATCGGAAAATCCCAACGTTGAAAAAAATGACAAAATGATTCTACTTACACTTCGCCAACAATGGAGGTCTTCCTGCTAAAGGTGGCCAAAACCAGAAAATTCCTACGGTCTCCGGCCGCCCCCGGCGACAATAAAGCGACAGCCAGTTCAATTCAGTCCCTTTACACGGTCTTAACAGCGAGTATTCGAAGTCAAATGACAGAACTCCTCCAAGGAAGTGTTACTTATGGAGGCTGTTTTGGGAAAGGGCTGTAGGAATTACTAGAATTGGGTCAGAAGAAGGTATTAAGAGACAACGGGATAAGGGGGCCGAATCCGCTGAGCATGCATACCGCCATCACCAGAGTCACCACCCTCTATTTAATACGACATGGATCCACCAAATGGAACCAGGCCGGTCGGATCCAGGGGCATCTCGATATTCCGTTAAGCAAGGCCGGTCTGTTGGAGGCCGCTGTTCTCGCTGATGCCCTTGCGGAGGTACCGTTCAAGTCTATTCTTAGTAGCGACCTGAGGCGGGCCGTCGAAACCGCTCGGATTATTGCCGCGCCCCACGACCTTGACCCCATACGCGACCCCCGGCTTCGGGAGAGGGATTACGGCAGGCTTCAGGGCCTTTCCCGCAGTGAGGTTGAGGAGCGGTTTCCAGTGGCTGGCGGTCGCTGGGGGAGCGAGACTGAGCGCGAGAGGGCGCTGGGTATTGAGGCCCCGGAGAAGGTTGCCGGCCGCGGTGTCGAAGTACTGACAGACATTGCCACGGGTTCCCAGGGTAGGGCAGTGGCTGTCGTCAGCCACGGAGGACTGCTACGGGCGGCCCTGTCTGTAATCAGTGGCCTGAAGGCCACCGACAGGTCAGCCCAAGGCCTGGGGAACTGCTCTGTCTCGGTTGTGAGAAACGTTGACGGCAGGTGGGATGTGGTCTTGATTGGGGGTACAGCCTGTGACATCCGCAAGTGGCACCAGGAGGGCGAAGGTACTTATAGTTGAGGATGACCCGAACATCTCAGAGATTGTCCGGCTCTATCTTGAGAAGGATGGCTATCTGGTGGAGCAGGCTGAAAATGGATCCAGGGCCCTGAACCTGTTTGATGAGGAACCCCCTGATCTGGTAGTGCTTGATGTGATGCTCCCAGGGATGGACGGATGGGAGGTCTGTCGGAGCGTGCGGCAGCGGGGTCGGATCCCAGTGATAATGCTAACAGCAAAGGGCGAGACCTTTGATAAGGTACTGGGCCTGGAACTGGGGGCTGATGACTATATCGTAAAGCCCTTTGATCCCCGTGAACTCATGGCCCGGGTCAAGGCGGTACTGCGGCGAAGCGCCTCTGGGTCCAGTGAGCGAGGGGGCCCCAGTGGGATAAACGCGAATATCTCCTACCCGGGGCTTGCCATCAATGCAGCTGATTACTGTGTCAAGGTCTTGGGAAACGACATTAAAATGCCCCCCAAGGAGGTTGAGCTCCTTGCCCACCTGGCCAGGAACCCTCAACGGGTCTTCAGGAGGGAGGAACTCCTTGAGGCTGTTTGGGGCTACGACTATTATGGAGACACCCGCACCATCGATGTTCACATCAAACGCATTAGAGAGAAACTGGAACCCGCGGGAGGGCCCTGGAGAATAGAAACCGTCTGGGGTGTAGGTTACAAGTTTGCGGTGGATTGAGGGGGCGATTGAAGATGGGGAAGGGTATCTTTGGGCGCTTGATGCTAACCCACTTCGTTGTGGGTACCATCATTATTGTAGTTGTGGGCCTACTCTTGACCCAGGTCGTCAGCCTGTTTATCTTCAGGCAGAAGTCTTCCCTCCTGACCAGAATCGGTACCACTGTTGCCCGGGCGGTGGCGTTGGAGGGTATTGACCGCCGCGCCCCTGGGGAACTGGTCAGGTTGGCCGCTACTGCAGGTGATGCCCTTGGAGCTAACTTGGTTATCCTCAGACGCCAGGGTGACGTCTATCTGGCCTCCAGCAGGATGACCCTGCGCCATCCAGGAGAACTCCTGCGGCAGGAGGAGATCCAAAGGAGGGTTATTGAGAGAGGGCAGGTGGTGGTGCTGCGTGGTACCCTTGGTGGTCAGCTCGAAACCCCAGTCATTACGGTGGGAGTACCAATCAAGGAGAGTGGCCAGGTTGTGGGAGGGGTCTTTTTATTCTCACCCCTGTCAGAACTGCGAAGAAGCCTGGCTGAGATCTACCAGAAACTAATCTGGATTGCCCTGGGCGCCCTGGCCCTGGCTGCCATCTTGAGCTATTGGAACGCCAGGCGACTGAGTCAGCCCCTCCGAGAACTGGGCACCGCCACGGCGGCCATCGCCTCGGGTGACTTTTCGCAGCGGGTGTCTGTGGCCACCGGTGATGAGCTGGAGCAGCTAGGGGATAGCTTTAACAGGATGGCTGGCCAACTTCAACGCCTTGAGGAGATGCGCCGGGAATTTGTTGCCAATGTTTCACACGAACTGCGGTCACCCCTTACGACAATCCGCGGTTTTGTCATCGGGATACTTGACGGTACTATTCCCGAGGGAGACCGGCACCGGTATCTGTCGCTGGTTGATGGTGAGATTGAGAGGATGTCTGCCCTCATCAGCGACCTGCTTGAGTTGGCCGAACTGCAGGGGGGAGACCCAGACCAGGTGTTAAAGCCAATTCGCCTCGACGACATTGTGGGCGAGGCGGTCAGCCGCTTCAAGTCATCGGCCCAAGACAAGGGAATAGAGTTGGGGCTGGAAGTAACGGTGCCCAGCGCCATCACCGACGGTATTCTGGGTCAAGGCCCTCTAGTGAGGGCGGACCGGGACAGGGTTGCCCAGGTCATGAACAACCTGTTGGAGAACGCCCTTGGGTTTACTCCAGAGGGTGGGCACGTGCTTGTAGGTGCTTCGTTGTCTGAGAGGGCGACCGGGGAAGCGCCCCCAATCGGCCTCACCTGGGGTGATGGAGAGGCGCTCGCCCCCGGAATGGCAGGCATCTGGGTATCGGACTCGGGCCCTGGGGTCCCAGTATCGGAGCGGTATCATATCTGGGAGAGGTTCTATAGATCTGATAGGGCACGGACCAGAAGCGGCCAAAGAGGGGGCACAGGACTGGGTCTCTCCATTGTCAAGGGCATTGTTGAGGCCCATGGAGGATCAATCTGGGTTACCGACTCGGAGTTGGGTGGGGCGAAGTTCGTGTTTACCTTGCCCCTGGCAGCGCCGGCAAGGGCTGGTATTCACAAGCCACAGGACTGCCCCTGCCGCCGGTCTTGATTTGTTCACAGTCTGTTCATATCCAGTACATAAGGAGTGGATACGATACCCCTGAACCAAATAAACGGTTAGGAGGTATGAAGAGATGACAAGGAAAGTGGTGGTTGTGTTCCTGGTACTGACGCTGGCCGTAACGGGACTGGTCCCGGCGGTGGCGGCAGCTGAGGACGGCGCGCCTGAGGGTCGACCTCCCGCGACTACTGATCCCGGATCCAATCAACTGAGGGCACGGGCCACAATTGCTGGTGTCCTCGCCAGGCTCAGTGGTGAGAGTGTCGAGTCTATTCTCAGAATGAGGGCGGCAGGGGCCAACTGGGCCCAGATTGCGGAGGAACTGGGCTTGACGGCAGAGGAGGTACGGCAGGCCCTGGGGCATCCTGGAGACGAAGGTAACCGCAGGACACCACCGGACAGGCCCGGGCGTCCCGGCGAACCGGGATCGCGGCCTGACAGAGAGTTACCTGAAGCCGTTGCCAGGTTGGCAGAGCTTGTCGGTGGACCTGAGAGGCTGAGAGAACTGCGGGCAGAGGGGTATTCCTTGAGGGACATCGCCTTTGCCAAGGCAGTGGCAAACCTGACGGGCCAGGGTCTTGGCGAGGTACTGCAGCTAAAGTCTTCAAGCGGCCTTGATTGGCAGGCACTGTGTCAGTCCCTGGACCTTGAAATGAGGAAGGTTTTGGAGACCCTGAGCAGCCTGCTGCCTGGGCATCCTGGTCTCCAGGACCGGATTAGGGATCGAGTGAAGGACAGGATCGGTGACGCCTACAAGAAGAGGTTTGCCGCGGCGGTCGCGGATCTTGTCGGTGGAGAGGACGCTCTTCGCTCGCTGCTGGACGCGGGATACGGCCTGCGCGAAATCGTTCCCGCAGCCCTGATGGCGAAGATATCCGCTGAGAACCTACTGGCCATCATAGGAAGGCATGATGAGGGTATGAGCTGGGCTGAGATTGGTCAGGAATTGGGGGTCAGCGCCGAAGACATGAGGCGGGCGGCCCAGGAGTATCTTCCCAAGCCACCCCAACCGCGGCAGGGCCCGCCTCAGGTAGAGGCGGAGCCAGATCCAGCCTAGCAACGGCTAGCTAGTGGCTTAGTCCTGGTTTAGTCCTGCTTAGTAGCGATGAAAGTCAGAGAATCACCGACACAGGAAAGGGGCCCGGCCGTCAATGGCCGGGCCCACTAGTCAATCAGTAATGTCGTCTTCTCCCTCCTGAACCTCGGCTCCCACGAAGAAGGTGATCCGCTCCGACACCACAACAGAGTTCACGGCGAAGGTGTAGGTACTGCCATTGAGCCTTGTAATGTAGCCGTGGAGCAAGGTATAAACTGACCAGGCGTCCAGATCGCGAACCTTTCGTCCCACCAGGGGATCCACCTGTTCCTTGAGTTTCTTCTCAAGGGCTACCTTTGTTGGGCTCTCAGGCATGGACAGCAGCACACCGACCTCCTTGACAACCAGGGCGGAGCGGTGTTCCAGGTCGCTATTGACCCGGTCTAATTGGGCTTCCAGATTAGTTATCCTGAACTGTAGTTCCTCACACCTTGTGTGGAGCTGCTCTTTATCCAGGCGCAGGCTGTCAACCCTTGGGCCCAGCACCGGCATCATTGCCGCAGCCCCGCAGATCGCCCCCAGGAGGAAGGCAGTGAGAAGGGGAGATACTAGTCTCCGGAATACGCCCCTATTGTTCAACGTTGCCACCTCAGGAGCCCGGCCCGGCGATGAGGGTGATCAGGGTTTCTCCCGCTTTGGCTCCGCCTAAGGCTGCAAGGACAATCAGGACCTGCTTGAGAAAGCCCAGGGTGTGTCCCTCCACCAGGCCGCTCTCCAGGTTACGAATGATGGCAGTAGTACCACCCACGGCGGCGACCATACCCCAGATGCTGAGCCGCTGCGCCAGCTGACGCATGGTGTCCAGGATATAGCGGTTACTGAAAATAGCCCCCAAAGACCCCACAAGGGAACCGCCGATTACAACCCCCAGGGAGATGAGGAAGATGTATACCAGTTCCAGCGCAAAAGTCAGCATATCGCATCGCCTCGCAGTTGGTTGTCAACGCCATCAGTGGAGGGTCAGCAGTCTAACACAATATTTATATGAAGGAAGGAATATACTTAGGTATGTAAAAGCAGTGAAGTTAGATGCACAGACGCCTAGGAGGGCCTCAACAAGGGTTACATTCACTAGGAGAAGGGGATGAGTCTATTCTATGAAGACCTACAATGACTATCAGGAACTTGAGACAAGTGAAAGAAAAGGGGCACGCAAGGTGCACGCCGCCCTGTCAAAGTGGAAAGATGGGCGCTGGACGGTGGACATCCACCTCCGCGACGATCAGGGCCAGTATGTGCAGAACCTGGAGACCGCCTGGTTCGAGAGCGAGGGAGAGGCTCGGGATGCCCTGGAGAGATTCTGGCAGTAGCTCCCCTGGCAGTGACGGCGCAGTGGGCCCTCCCCCCTATTTCAGGCTAAAGAGACCAGCAATCACCAGCCTTGACCAGTCCTCCAGCTGTCGCTGAAGGAGGTCTGGGGGAGACACAAACTCCAGCTCGGCCAGGGTTTCCTCCCTGGATATGCCCTCTTCAGCCCCTGGTTCCAGCGTCAAGGTATACACAATCCCAAGATGAACCCGGCTGACGGCGGTCTCGTTTGACGCGACAAAGCCTGCCAGCTCTAGAGAGACAACATCCTTGTCAAGATCCAGGGCAAGCTCCTCAAGGAGCTCCCTCTTCATGCCGCGACGCAGAATGATGCCGACACCGGGTCTGTCGCTGTCATCAACGGCGGCATCCTTCGGATTGACATGCCCCCCTATTCCAATGGCATAGAGGTTGTGCAGACGGTCTTCACCACCTGTTTCGGTTCGACGATAGGTAAGAATACGCCCCGTATGATTCCTGACTACGAGATAGGGAATGAGTTGGTGGAGTTCCTCGTTGTATTCGGCTCTATTCCTATCGACGAAGAAGACATCGAGATCCTCAATGGGAATGGAACCAGGGGGGAGAAAACCCGCAGCCTCTACCCGATGGCAGCAAAGGACACGCTCAACTGCAGGTTCTTCCAAGCTGGCTTGACGACGGTCTGGGGTATCTTGCATGACTATAACCTCTCTTTGCCGTATTATTTGAGCTCAGTGGGCATAAACAGTATCGGTCGGCTCTTTGGGTTCTTCTTCTCACTCCGGGCAACACTGAACAGTATTAAGCCAATGGTTCGTCGCCGCGCGGAAAAGGAGGTGCGCCCCTGGGATGAGGATCCAGCCAAGGTCTCTACCCTCTCTGAACAGGCTACTCTACACTGTTTCTGTAACCCTCATCATTTTCCTTGCAATCCTTCTTGCAGAGGGGCTGATGATTCTCAACGGCATCTCCGGCCAGAGAATACACGCCTTGGATGACGCCGGTAACCTGACGCCAGGCTTCTGTGAGCTGGTCCCCCTGCACAACCTGGACATTGTGGTGGTACTTGCTGTCGGCATTGATTACCGCTCGCGGGAACACAACCCCAAGCCCTTTGCTGGCGTGAGGGCGGAGGACATCCGGAGTAGATCAGATACCATTATTCTTACCTTTATCAACAGGGTAGACAAAACGGTGGCAGCCCTCTCCGTGCCCAGGGACTCGCTTATGGTGATACCGGGGAAGGGGGAGGACAAGGTAAATCACGCCTTTGCCCAGGGCGGTATTTGCCTGCTGGCCAAGACCCTTGAAAACAAGCTTGGTATCCCCATACACCGTTATGCAATCGTGGACTTCCCCGGGTTCTCCGGGCTAATCGACGCTATCGGCGGTGTCACTGTCCACGTTGATGAGGATCTTAAGCAGCCGGGTGGTGGGGCCTGGTTGCCCGCAGGCGAGCACAGGCTTGACGGTGAAGCCGCCCTTCGATTTGCCCGCCACCGCTATGGTGACCACCGGGCTGACATCGGCCGGATTGAGCGGCAGCAGCACCTTCTGATGTGCATTGCTCGCGAACTCCGGTTTGGGGGTTACCAGAGTATATACAGGGTGGTGCGCCAGGGGCCTGACCTGTTCAAGACAAACCTGACGGTCCCTGAGATGTTCCAACTCTATAATGAGTTCAGGGGGATAGACCTGGACGGCATCGACTTTTACAGCGCTCCCGGGAGGCCTGTCAGCCACTATTACCGGCTGAAAATGGATGAACTGCGGCCGATCCTTAATAAGCTTTACCCCCCAGGGGGTTAACCCTAGCCGACCAGGTCCCCGCTGCGCGTGTTCAGGATATCTCCTAGCCCTGGCTGTTGGAGTGTCGTCAGGAGAGGGTTGGAGGTGCTGGCATGATTGGGCCGATAGAGTTTCTGAAGAATCGAAAGGTAGTCGCCGTCATACTGCTGGCCCTCCTGAACCTCCTTACGGCGCAGCTGAGCCTGTTGGGGTGGGTGCCATTCATTGATAGGTATGGTGGCAGACCGCTGGTGTTGGTGTTTCATACCCACGGCACTGAATCCTTCATGCCTGACCTGTTCCCTGACCCAGAGGACCGGGCAAGGGTCGATAAGAACCGCCGGGCCTTCACCTACGACCTGGACATGACAACGGTTCGCCTTGGTGCGGAACTGGCCCAGAGGTTGGGGGGAGAGGGGATAGGGGTAATCCATATGAAGTCCCTCTTTGACTTCCTGGGCCGGCCCGGCGCCTACCAGCGCGCCCTCCCTGCCCTGCGAAGGGCCCTGGAACGGTACCCCTCCATAGTGGCACTTGTGGACCTTCACCGCGATGCCTCCGGCACCGTAACCATGGTCGACGGCCGGCCGGTGGCCCGTGTCCTGATAGTTATCGGTACCGACCGACGCCTGGAGAATCCAAACTGGCAGGAGAACCTGGAGTTTGCCAGGGATCTTCTGGCCCGGATGGAGAGCCGCTACCCAGGGATCAGTAGAGGGGTCTACCTGAAGGAGTATCGCTATAATCAGCACCTTATCCAGCCCTCAATCATCCTTGAGGTGGGAGGGGCGGACAACAACCTCGCGGAGTGCCTTCGAACGGTGCGCCTGTTGGCCCCAGTTCTGGCCGACCTGATACGAGAGCGGGTCGGTGAGTAGCGTTGGTGTATTTAGCCTTTTATATGAAGGAATGCCGCCCAAGACTAAAGAACCATTGATACTCAGGGCATAATGAGGATGACTGCAGTGGCTGCGGCCGACGTGCTGCCGGCGGTGGGCTAGCGGTGGGCTAGCGGTGGGCTAATGGAAGGGTTGGTGCGAAATGCGTATCTTTGGGTTCCTTCTGCTCCTGTTTACACTGGTTCCCCTGATCGAGCTTTTCCTACTTATCAAGATTGGGGGGATTGTTGGGGCGGGGAATACTATTCTAATTGTGGTTGTCACGGGGATCATTGGGGCCTGGCTCGCTAAGAACCAGGGGCTGGCTGTGGCCGGACAGCTCCAGGCCAGGGTCAACCGGGGAGAGGTTCCAGGCAGGCAGCTGTTGGATGGCGTCTTTGTCCTGATGGGCGGGCTACTGCTCTTAACCCCGGGGATTGTCACCGACGCCCTGGGCTTGAGCCTCCTGCTGCCACCGACCAGGGCCGTCTACCGGGCCCTTGCCTTACGCCTTATCAGGCAGAGGTTCAGTCACATGGTGGGCCGCGGCTTCAACGACTTCAAGGGACAGTGGCAGGGGCAGCGCCGCTGGAATCCTGACGACGACATCTTTGACAATGAAGACGATGATGGCAGTGATGACAGGGATACTCCCCGTCTTCACTGAAGAAGAGGGGCGGTGAAGGCCAATGGATCAGGATAAGAGAGAGCAGGTACACCTGACTGCCCTGTGCTCCAAGGCAGGCTGAGCGGCAAAGGTAGGGCCCGAGGCCCTGGCGCAGGTTCTGCGTCACCTGAATAGGACAAATGCATATGATCCCAACCTGTTGGTTGGGCTCAATAGCCTTGACGATGCCGGCGTTTACAGACTATCCGACGAGATGGCCCTGGTTCAAACCGTCGACTTCTTCACTGCTGTTGTCGACGACCCCTATCAGTTTGGGGCCATTGCCGCCGCCAACGCCATCAGCGACGTGTATGCCATGGGTGGGGAACCCCTGCTAGCCCTGAACCTGGTGGGCTTCCCCTTAGACTCCCTACCCGCCACGGTGCTTTCCGAGATCCTGCAGGGAGGGGCCGACAAGGCACGGGAGGCGGGGGTGCTCATTATCGGCGGCCATACAATAGAGGACAAGGAACCTAAATACGGAATGGCTGTAACTGGCACTGTCCACCCCGAGAGACTGGTGTCCAATGGCGGCGCTCAGCCCGGTGATGTCCTTGTCCTGACAAAGCCCATCGGCACAGGCATTCTGACCACGGCGGCAAAGGCAGGGATGGCTCCAGCAGGTAGTATGGAGGTAGCCATCGCGGCTATGGCTACCCTCAATCGAGATGCCGCCGCCGCCATGAATGAAGTGGGGGCTAATGCCTGCACTGACGTGACCGGGTTTGGTCTGTTAGGGCACGCTAGAGAGGTAGCGGTGGCCAGTAAGGTAGACCTGGAGTTCCGCGCTGATGCGGTGCCGCTTCTCCGCGGGGCAAGAGAAGCCGCCCTTGACGGCCGCGTTCCGGGCGGTACCCGTGAGAACCTGAGGTACTTAATGTCTCATCTTAGCTTTGAGAATGGGGCTGTTGACGAGACTACCCTACTGCTGCTGGCTGATGCTCAGACCTCAGGCGGGCTCTTGATCTCAGTGCCGGAGAGCCGTGCCGATGCCCTCCTGGCTGAACTGGCAAGGCGGGGGGTTGATGGCGCTGTAGTAGTTGGGAGGGTAACCGGAGACTCTGAAGAGGCCCGCATCACGATAGTCTGAAATCTATCTGGCTGCTTCTTAGCTACCTTGCGCCGCCCGGCGCTTTGAAGAGTACATGATCTTGTCGGCGATGCGCACCAGATCACTGGGCTTATCGGCATCGTCGGGAAAGGCAGCGATGCCGTAGGATATTGAGGGTATCGGGAATTCACAATCATCCATTGTGATAACGGTACCCTCAACCCGTTTCATGAGCCGTCTCAAGGCCTTGAGGGCCTGGGGTTTTGGGGTCTCTGGCACAATCATGGCAAACTCGTCTCCGCCGTAACGGGCGACAACATCACAGGCCCGAACGTTTTCCTTAAGAAAAGACGCAAACTGTTTCAGGGCTTTATCTCCGGCGAGGTGGCCGTAGGTATCATTGATGTCCTTGAGGTTGTTGACGTCAAAGATGACCAGGCTGACGGGGTGGCCGTACCTCTTGGCCCTGAGGAGCTCTTCCTCAAGGCGCTGGTAGAAGTAGGAGTGGTTGAAGGCGCCAGTAGCCCCGTCGGTAACAGCCGCCCATGCCACCTTCTTGTGATACTGGGAGATATCGATGGCGCTGGCAATCTGGCCAGCAATGGTGGTCAGGATGTAAAGGTCCTCCCGGGTAAAGGCGTTAGAGAAATCCGACTGAATGTCCAGGACGCCAATGATGTTGCCCTCTGCTACCAGGGGGATCACCAGCTCGCTCTTGGTCTTCTTGATGGGTCCCGGGATAAAACGCGGTTCCTTGGCGGTGTCATTGACGACCTGGGCTTTGCCTTCCTGGGCAACCCAGCCCGTGAGCCCCGAACCAAGCTTAATCCTGAAGTCCAGGGTTTTATCATCTTCGGCAGGGGCCTTGGCGGCCCTGACCACCAGTTCGTCTGTGTTTTCGTCTAGCAAGAGGATGTAGAAGCGGTGGCTGCCAATGGTTTCCGAGAGGATTGAGAGTATCCTGTCCAGGAGCTGATCCAGGTTAAGGATTGAACGGGTCTCAAGGGATATTTCGTACAGGATCCTGAGCTCACGGCCGTGAACAGGTAGTATGCCGCCACCGGGCAGTTGTTGCTCTGCCCCTTCCTGGAACTGGGATGTGTCTTCTTCGCAGGTAGGGTTACTGGTAAATATCCCGTTCCGTCTCTGCTCGTCTATATGCGCTATCAAGCCCTTATAGAAGCTTGTGCCCCTGCTCTTCTCCCGCCTGATGCGTTCAACAAAGGTATCGACCAGATCGGGATCAAACTGGGTTCCGCTGCCCTGGACCAGCTCCGAGAGGGCATTCTCCAAGACCATTGCCGGTCGGTAGACCCGTGATGAGGTCATGGCCTCAAAGGCATCGGCTATGGCAATGATCCGGCTGTAAAGGGGTATCTCATCACCAATCTGTCCGTCGGGATAGCCGCCACCGCCGTACCACTCGTGGTGGTGAAGCACAGCAGGCACAATGTGGGACAGCATGTCTGAAGCATTGAGGATTGCCGCCCCGCGGGATGGATGGCTCATGATGACGGCTCGTTCCATGGCCGTCAGAGGACCGCGCTTGTGCAGGATAGAGTCGTCAATCCCAATCTTACCGATGTCATGCAGGATGCCCGAGTAGCGAAGAGAGGTCAGTTCGTCTCTTTCAAAGCCCATCTGCCTGCCGAGAAGCACGGCGTACTCAGCTACTCGCTTGGAATGGCCGCGACTATACCTATCCCTGGCGTCAATGGCGGCACTCAGGGTCTCAATGGTGGAGATGTGCAAAGAATTGATGCGCTTAAACAGCCGCGCGTTATGGATGGTCACCGACAGTTGATGGGCCAGGGTCTTGATGGTCATTTGGTTATCTTCGGTGAAGCTGTTGAGCTTTGCGGACTGAACATCAAGGACTCCCAGTATCTCGCCTCTATACTTCAAGCAGGCGCACATCTCCGACTTGATGGGGAGAGTATCCCGGTAGCGAGGGTCTTTGCTAACGTCATTGGCGACAATGGTGATTCCCTGCTGGCCGCTTGTGCCAATAAGGCCGCTCCCTAGCCGCACCTGGATGTGTGGTGGAATGAGGGTGGCAAGCTCACCGCCCTGACTCTCCAACAGAAGGGTATTGGTATCCCCCTTAAGCAGGTAGATACCGGCATATTCAAAATCAAAGGTCTCTGTCAGCGAACCAATAACCGTCGCCAGCAGTTCATCAATGTCCAGGATTGAAGTCATGACGCTGCTGATCCTGTTCACCATTGTTAGAAGGTCAATGCGGGTGCGGTGGCTGGCTAATACCTGGTACGCGCTGACGGCCATTGAGAGTTGGGATGCAAGGTTGGCCAGGAATTCCCTGGTATCGGGGGTGGGTGGTTGGTTCAGGCCGTCGCCGTCAGGGACAACCAGCAGGAGGCCTGTATCGGTATCACTGTCTCGCAGTGGGACCGTGAGAACAGTACAACCATCAGAAAGCTCTTTAAGGAAAACCAGACCTCGTTGAACCAGGGCGTCGACCCGATGGGTGATGCTGGACTGGGCTGTCTCAAGGAGTTCCTGGGGAGCTACCTCCAGGGCGCTGCCCTGGGGAAACTCGAAGCTACCACCAGCATAGAGTAACTCCTTTGAACCCTCTGTCGCCAGGAGGATGGCATAGTCTCCTTGCGGGAAGACTTCCCTGACACTCTCCCCGGCACTTTCTGCTATTCTCTTCAGGCTATCGCAGTACTCCAGGCCCTTGCAGATTGTCTCTGGGAACATGCTGAGCTGTTTTGGGCTGCTCATCAGCGGGTTTGCCCCCCCCAACGCCGAATTGTTCAACACAAAGCAGTACCAAACAAGGGACTTCTCCGTATGGGAACGATTTCCTTCTAGTTCGGCAAAACTGAGACCCCCAGCGGGCTAAAGTTAAAGGGTAGGTACCGGGCCCCTGCTTCCACCAGGCTGCTGATGATTAATTGGCGGGCCTCCGGTTCCGGTGGGGCAACGGTCAAGAGGCATCCTCCCCCTCCGGCGCCGCAGATCTTGCTGGCGAGGGCGCCTGCCTTCTTTGCTTTTGCGATCAGATCTTCGGTAAAGGGTGTTGTCACACCGTCAGCCAGCCCCTTGCGGTTTCGCCACTCCCTACTAATTAATCGGGCGAACTCGCCAAGGTCTTCACCCTCGAGAGCGGCTCCCATGGCCAGGGCCGTTTCTTTGATATCCTGCATCCGTCTCCGGGTGCTGCCGGAGTCTTCAATGTAGGCCTTGACCATCCCCCAGTTGGTGACGGCTGAGTAGTGGGGAGCGCCGGTGAAGGTCAGGATTAGAGAGGCCTGGAGGGTCCGGGAGAAGCTGGGACTGAGATTGATGTGCCGGTGGCTGCGGGTGGCTACACCGTAATCGATGCGGCTTACTCCCCCGTAAAGGGCGGCGTAGTAATCCTGGGTACCGACGGGTATACCTATGAGCTGAGCCTCGAGGTCGGCGCCTATACTGAGGATCTGCTCCAGGTCACGGGCGCCCCCTTCGCTGAGTGCTGTTGGGTTAAGATACTGCTGGAGGGCGAAAATCAGGGCGATCAATAGGGATGATGACGCCCCCAATCCCGACCCCTTGGGGGCTTCGTTGGAGGTGATGATCTCCAGGCCAGTGCCAAGGCGTGATAGAGGGAGGGAAAAATACCTCACGGCGCGCCCGATCAAGCCCAGGGGTCCGTCCTCAGGCGCCTCAGAGGGCTCTTTAACAACCATTTCTTCACCAAGATCAAGGCTCCTCAAGAGCAGGCCCTTGGCGTCGCCGGGCCTAATCTTGACCGTGCTGAAGATGTCGATAGCGATGTTAAGGGTAGCGCCGCCGCCGGCAAAGAGGTAGAGGGGATATATGTCCAGGGTGCCGCCGGCAAGGTCAATTCGGGTCGGCGCCCGGACCGTCAGTTCGTCAACTCCCAAAACCAAAACGCAGCACCTCCTCGGTAGTTCCTGTCAACCTACATCATTATAGGTTAACCGTGAGGAGGCCATCACCTGCTTGATGCCGCCGTTCCTAGGGCCTTCCCCCGAAGTGTTTAATGATGGCAACGGCCCGGTCAATCTCTTCAGGGTCACAGACTACGGTGAGTTGGACGTTGTTCTGACCAATGAGTTCATCGGCGGCAGTACCGCTGATGGAGGTGTCTGCCCCCCCAAGGACCCGCAGGTCCCTGTCGCCCTGCCCTGTAAGGGATGTGGGAAAAGGGTGGGTGTAGGCGATGGATGCCTGCTGTGGATACTTGTGGATGCGGTCGATCTGCGCCACCTTAAAGCCATTTTCATGAAGTTCATCCCGGGCTCGCTTGGCGTGGCCTATATCTGGAAAACGGGCTAGAATCGCGCTTTCCATGAAAACCTCCTTTGGAAACCCCTCGCAGTGGTCGAAAGCCGTCGCATTCTCTCAGATGGTTAGTATGCCAATCCGGTTTTTACACAATTCACGACAACTAGCAACAAGTTGCAATATGTGGTAACCGCCAGTTAAGGCAGGGGCGATGTCAATGACTGTCGGTAAATGCGAACGATAGCCGTTTACTGGCAGGGAGATAGGTAATATACTGTGCAATTGATGGTACGGATAACGAAGTGTATGGAGTAGCTAACGGTATTGGGGAGGATTTGATGCCTAGTCTTAGCGGCGGCCGGCAGGAGCTACCTCAAAAAGTGGATAGTAGAGGCCAGGAAGGCCGTTTGCCGCATGTTCGAATAGATCTGGATGGGGCCGGGAAGGTTATGGCTTTTCAGGGTCCCCGAGAGGCCAAACCACAGGGCAAGGCGAAGGTCATTCCAGCCTCAGCCATTGCCAGCCTGCTAAGCATGAAGCCTGTCGATTCTGTTGTCTCCCAAACACTTGGCCAGCAGCAGGCAAGGGTCTCATTGAGCTGGGACAATGACCTGGCCCGGTGGTTGCGCCGGCACACCGACTACGCTGGTGAAGGGGGCCTTGTCATTCACAGTGACTATTCAAGGGTTGATGGAGAGACCGGCGGTGGGTTGAGCGGTGGATTGGTTAGTATTAAGGGGCTACCTTCCAGGCAGACTGCGGCGCGGGTGCGTATTGCTATCAGTTCCACCGGTTGTGGTGTGGACTCCGCTCCCATCAGGCACAGGCTCATCCGTAACCCCTGGGAGATCAGCGTCATTGAACAGATTGCCCATTCTGTAGCCCACGAGATCCGCAATCCCCTGGCAGCGATCCGCGGCCTGACTCAATTGACAATTCTGTGTAAACCCGAGAAGAAGGACGAGTACTCCCAGGCCATCCTGCGGGAGATTGACAGGCTGGACGGAATAGTAGAGGAGTTTCTGGCCCTGTCGAATCGTCCCACCACCCGGTGGCAGCGGATCAGCGCCAGCGACATCATTGATGAGGTGGTGTTCCTGTTGAACGGCCGCCTGCTCCTTCAGAAGGTTTCAATCCAGGTCCGGGAGGAGGAGGGGGTTCCCGTCCCCTGGGTCAAGCCTGAGTTGATCAGGCAGGCCCTGCTGCACCTGTTTAGCATCATCTTGTCTGCCTGTCACGATGACGCTGTGGTTGATGTGGATATTTCGTACGAAGAGGATGCGGATGCTATCTGTATTAAGATCACTGAGGGCTTGCGAGCCCGGGATCGGTGTCCTGAGACAGGGGATCGTTGCCACAGATCGCAAGATGACTTCTGGTTTACCTTTACAGGAGAGGATGACAGGTCTGCCCTGGGCCTGTCGGTAGCCCACAGGGCTGTTCAACACCACGGTGGCAGCATTGAAGCCGTCTATAAAGAATCAGACGGGACGGCAGTATTGATTACGATACCGGTAAATCCTACGCAGCAACGGCAGGAGGAGGTAGAGCCAGGCCATGATACGCCTGATGATCGTGGATGACTACGAGCTAATCCGGCACACCCTGTGTGAGTTCTTTGATGGCTTCTGCAACGACATGATTGAGGTTGTGGCTGTTGCAGGCAACGGCGGTGAGGCCCTGGAGAGGATAGAGCGAGAAAGACCCGATGTGGTGCTTATGGATGTCTCCATGCCCGACATGGATGGCTTTACCGCAACAGAGCTCATCAAGGGCCGCTTTTCAGATATACACATCATAACCTACTCTGGCTTTGAGGACATATCCTTTGTGTCAAAGGCCCGGTCTGTGGGGGCTTGCCGGCATGTGCAGAAACCCTTCGACTTCTTTGACCTCAAGGACCTGATTGTTGAGGTGGCCACCTAGTCCAAATACTCTAACCTGTCTGTTGTCAGGAGCTAAAAGTCGAATTTTGCCAGCTAGATACCCTACCCGCCTTAGAAAAACCTCTGCTTCTTGAGCAGGGGTTTACTGTATTAAGTTTAATTATCTAACTGTGGACATTCTTGAGCTCAAAGAGCAAAAATGGTAGAGGGGGTACATCATGGAAGTGCGGCGTCTGGGGCAGATGCTTGTCGAGCAGGGCCTCATTACCCAGGACCAACTTCAGACCGCCTTGAGGGTTAAGAGCCAGACCGGGGATCTGCTTGGTGAAACCCTGGCCAAGATGGGTGTCATCGACGAGGAGGAACTGGCCAGGACCCTTGCAAACCAGCTGGGCATTGCATTTCTAGCCACAGAAGAGGTGCGCCTGCAACGAGATGCCTTCACCCTCATCAGTGAGAGCCAGGCCAAGCATTACGGGGCAATGCCCATTGAGAGGCGTGGGGAAAAACTGGTGGTAGCCATGATCGACCCCCTGAACGTGATTGCCATTGACGAAATAAGTCTATTGACGGGCTATCCCGTTGAGACCGTTGTAGTCACCCGCGAGACCTTTGAGGAAATGCTGTCGGTTGCCCACGGCACCGCTGATGAACGCGAGTTCTTGGAGGACCTGGATGAGCAGGACCTGCGCCTGGGAGAGCTAGAAGACCTTGCGGCCGACTCCCCTGTTGTCCGTATTGTGGACCGGCTCCTGGAGCGAGCCGCTAACCAGAGGGCTAATGACCTTCACATTGAGCCCCTTGCGGAGGTAGTCCGGGTTCGCTTCCGCGTTGACGGGGTTCTGCGTACGGTGGACAGGCTTCCCATGGAGATGCATGAGGCCCTTATCGCCAGGGTGAAGATCCTGGCCAGCCTTGACATCTCCGAGCGCAGAGCGCCCCAGGAGGGCAGGATTGACCGGGAGATTTCAGGTCGGCCCGTTGACCTTCGGGTTACAACGTCACCAACAGTCATGGGGGAGAAGGTAGCAATCAGGCTTCTTGATAGAGCCCAGGCCATCACCTCCCTCACTAACCTTGGGATGGATGAGAAGGCCCTGGAGAGGTACCGCAACCTGATCCACCGCCCCCACGGGATGATCCTTGTTACAGGCCCAACGGGTAGTGGAAAGACAACAACCCTGATTGCCACTCTCCACGCCCTCAACACCCCTGAGGTGAATATCATTACAGTTGAGGACCCGGTGGAGTACTTCGTTGAGGGTGTAAACCAGATTCAGGTAAACCCCAAGGCGGGAGTTACCTTTGCTAATGGCCTGAAATCCGTGCTGAGGCAGGATCCGGACATTGTCATGATTGGCGAGATCCGCGACGGTGAGACGGCCAATATCGGTGTGCGATCGGCCCTCACTGGCCACCTGATGCTCAGCACCATTCACACCAACGACTCCGCCGGGGTGTTGACGCGCCTCATCGACCTGGGCGTAAAGCCCTTCCTGGTGGCATCGGCTGTCAACGGCGCCCTTTCACAGCGGCTGGGCCGGCGCCTCTGCGCCGCCTGTAGGGAACCCTACACCCTGGCCCCTGATGCGCCAGAGCGTCTGGTGCTGCCCATCCCCCGGGGAGAGCAGGTATTCCTCCGGGAGCGGGGGTGCAGCAAGTGCGATGGCACAGGCTACAAGGGGCGAGTGGCCTTCCATGAGTTGCTGGTCATGACCACTGATCTGAGAGAGATGATCCTGTCTGAGGCGTCCACTGACCAGATCAGATTGGCCGCAGTGAAACAGGGCATGAAGACACTGGCCCAAGACGGGGTAGACAAGGCCATGCAGGGGCTGACCAGCCTCAGTGAGGTTCGTCGCGTGGCCTATGAGGAGGAGTGATGGTGTGTTAGATAAATCGGCCAGGGAGTTGTTCCAGGAGGCTTTCTACTGTGAGGCTTCAGACCTGCATCTTACCGTCAAGTCGCCCCCTGTTGTGAGGGTTCACGGCCGGTTAAAGGTGATGAAGGACTATCCCCATCTTGAGCCCGACGATACCCTGCGGGTCTTTGAGGAGATAGGCAATGACGAGCTTCAGCAGGAGCTGGAAGAGTACCGCGAGGTCGACTTCGCCTACAGCCTTCCTAATGTAGCTCGTTTTCGTGTCAACGCCTTTTACCAGCGCGGGTCCATCGCCCTTGTTGCCAGGAGCATCCCAACGAAGGTGCTAACCCTGGATGAACTCCGGATGCCCAAGGCCGTGGCGGACCTGGCCAGAAAGCCGAAGGGCCTGGTCCTTGTTACCGGCCCTACCGGGAGCGGCAAATCCACGACCCTGGCGGCCATGATTGACCTTATGAACAGGGAGCAGTCCCTCCACATAGTGACATTGGAGAACCCCATTGAGTACCTCCATGCCCATGGGACCTGCCTGATAAATCAGAGGGAGATAGGTCCGGATGTGACCTCCTTTGCGCGGGGCCTCAGGGCGGCTCTCCGTGAAGACCCCGACGTGATCCTGGTTGGTGAGATGCGGGACCATGAGACAATCTCCACGGCCATTACCGCTGCTGAGACCGGTCACCTGGTGCTGGCGACCCTGCACACCCAGGGCGCGGCGGAGACCATCGACAGGATAATTGACGTCTTCCCCCCCCATCAGCAGGCCCAGATCCGGACGCAGCTGGCCGGGACAATCCAGGGGGTCCTCTCGCAACAGCTACTTCCGGTGGCTCAGGGAACAGGCCGGGTGGCAGCCCTGGAGATACTCGTTGCCACGCCCGCCGTGCGCAACCTGGTCAGGGAGGGTAAGACCTATCAGCTGACCTCTGTAATGGAGACGGGGCGGCAGTGGGGTATGCAGACCATGGACTTCAATCTCAAGCAGCTGTTGGCGAACGGCACCATTTCCAAGGATGAGTACAACCGGCGCGCCCAGGCTCAGCTCAGTATCTAAGCGGCGGGCCCAGGTTCAGCTCAGTATCGAGGCTAACCTAAACTATTTGCAGGATTTATCCGATTTATATAGATACCCAGTTAAATTAAGGTAGCGGTTCATGTTGGGAGATGGCTACAGGTGCCCTACTTCAGGTATAGCGCCAAGAGCAGGGACGGCAAGTCAGTCAGCGGTGTTGTTGAGGCCCAGAACCAGCTAGAGGCGAGGTCTAAACTGAGCCAGCAGTCCCTGTATATAGTCAGCATGTCGAAGCAGTCAGCAGTGGCGGTTAAGGGCCTATCTGCCCTATTCCAGAAGGGGCCGGGCAAGGTACCCCTTCCGGCCCTGACCAATTTCTGCCGCCAGTTTGCGACCCTGATTGGCGCTGGTGTCAATGTGGCCACCGCCCTGCAGGTTCTGCGCCGGCAGGAGGGAAGCCCTGCCCTCCAGTATCACCTGAGGGAGATTACCCACGACATCCAGTCGGGAACAAGCCTGACCCAGGCCTTTCGTAACCGGGGCGGTGCCTTCCCGGCCCTTGTGGGCAATATGGTTGCCGCGGGAGAGACCGCCGGTATCCTGGAGCAGGTCTTCAGTCGGCTCGCTGGCTTCTTTGAGCGGGAGACGGAGATCAACCGCAAGGTCAAGGGCGCCATGACCTACCCGGCTGTGGTGGTGACAGTTGCTGTGGCCGTTGTTGTCTTTCTGATGACCTTTGTGCTGCCGAATTTCCTGACACTATTCACCGAGTCCGGTATTGAGCTACCCCCTGTGACGGTGGCCCTGATGAGTATAAGCACCTTCTTGAGGGAATTCTGGTACGCCATCCTGCTGACACTGGCCAGCGCTGTTGCGGGTGTTTCTTATTGGAGGCAGGGAGACCCCGGTCAGCTGGCATGGGACCAGCTGATGTTGAGGCTTCCAGTCTTTGGGGCCGTTCTCAGGGGTCGAATAGTGGCGCGTTTCGCCCGGACCCTGGCCTCCCTTCAGACCAGTGGTATCACCCTGATGGAGTCGCTTCCCGTTGTGGCGCAGGCCATCGACAACAGGGCCGTAACTGATGTGATTGAGAGGGCAAGGCAGAGAGTGAGTGGAGGTGGTGTACTTTCCAAATCTCTATCGGGTAACGACATCTTCCCGCTGAGCGTTCTTGAGATGATGGCCGTTGGCGAACAGAGCGGGCTCCTGGACGAGATCCTTGAGAAGGTCGCGGACCACTATGACAATGAAGTGGAAGCAAGCATAGACCGGATGACGGCAATGATTGAACCCGCAATTATTCTGGTTCTTGGCTCGATAGTGGCCTTTATTGTCATCGCCATTGTCACGCCGATGTTTGAGATCTTCAGCGCAATCCAGTAGTAGGGGATTGAGGTCAGTGATAGACGGCAACTGGCGCCAAGCAGCATCTTGGATAGAGACTGATGAGACCTGATGAATGAATCTATGGGGAAGGAACAGAGATTTCGACTATTTAAGGAGGGAAACCAGATGTTAAAGAGGTTTCACAATGAACAGGGCGGTTTCACCCTTATCGAGCTGCTGGTAGTAGTGGCGATCCTGGGTGTGCTGGCCACCATCGCTGTGCCGAGGGTAATTGACGCCATTGATACGGCGCGGGCAAACAAGGGAGCCGCGGACCTGAAGGTCATCCAGTCTGCGCTGGACAGGTACTACTTTGACAACAGCCTGTACCCCGAGATGCTCAATGACCTCAAGGGCACCTACATTAAGAACGACTTTGAGTTCACCAATGCCTTTGACAATGCCTACTTCTACGCGGTGTTCTATGATACTACCGACCCAGATCACCTGAAGCAGTATGTGCTGGGTGACCCTGGTCAGAACCCTGCAGTCGACGGTAGTGATAACCCAGATTACACAGCTCTCTACGTAGCTAATGGTGCTGCGGAGGGCACTGCCATTCCTGAAGGTGACCCGACTGCCATTCATTACTGGGCAGCAGCTGAAGAAGTCGGCCTGGGTAACTACGTTGGAGCTACAGAGCCTGACCACCCCGACTTGCTGAAGGACTAGCGAGGACTTGATACAACAGGGATATGGGCGGTAGGATTCATCCTACCGCCCTGACCTTCTGGAACCGCCAGGGGGGTGGACTTCATGAGGCGCAGGTTATCACAGACCCCAGTTCTTCACGGCGAGGGCGGCTTTACCCTCATTGAGGTCCTGGTCAGCGTTGCGGTCCTCTCTATCCTTGTGGCGGGCCTTGTCTCCCTTCTGCTTGAAGGGGCAGAGTCGGCCCGGGACGGGAGCTGGATGATGATCGCCGTCAACCTTGCCGAGGGCAGGGTTGAGGAGCTGAGGCGGGCAGACTTCACTTCAATAACCACCACAGGGGCAATCCCCTTTGCTGACTTTCCGGAGTTCTCATGGCAGGCAGCGGTCACTGATCGCTCCCTTGTGCTTAAAGAGGTCACCGTTACTGTCTCCTGGACCAATAAGGGCCGAATCGGCAGTACCAGTATTACCACACTGATCTTCAACTTTACGCAGACACCCTGAATGTGGTAGTTAACAGGGGTAACCCAGCGATAGCCGGGGACTAATGGTGGGGGCAAGACAGTCAGGGCAGAGAGGGGCAGAGATGATCTCCCTGAGACAGGGCCTTACAGCATTAAAGTTGGAGCACCAAGAGGAGGGCACCACCCTGCTGGAGGCGGTAATCGTCGTCGGCATCATGGTCCTTCTCCTGGGGGTGGTGCTGCTCTTGCAGAGCTCCGTCTACGCCTTTTGGGCCCATACCACCGGTCTCAGCGAGGGACAGTCAGAATGCCAGGTTGTCCTCAGATGGATGGAGAAGGACATCCGGGAGTGTCAGGACTTTGTGACCCTCACTGACAATTTGGTCCAACTCACAACAAGCTCGGGTACCACCGTCGAATACCGGTTGGAGGGTTCGAAGGTTATTAGGGAGGACAGTTCTGGGGTCACCACCATCGCCGGCAGTATCCAGGCCTTCACAGCCGCCGCTGTCGGCAGTACCGTTGTAAAGCTTACTGTTCAAGCCCAGGCGGAGGAGGGCCCCCCCCATACCACTACAACCTGGGTCTGGATCCGCACCAAGTGAGGAGGGAGTCTGATGAGGTCGGAAGACGGGGTAGTCTTCATCGCCGTCATGCTTACGGTCCTGGTTTCCCTGACCCTGGCCAGCGCCGCCCTTTCCTACGCCGGTGACACCCTCATCCTTTCCCACTATGACACAAAGTCCGTGCAGGCCTTCAACATTGCCGAGGCCGGGGTGGCTGATGCCTGTGACCTCCTCTGGAGCAACTACCAGTACCGCGGGACCGTCATCGACCAGGCCCTTGGCAGCGGTTCCTACTCCATCAAGGTGGAGGACATGGTTAGTGGTAATGTGCTGATCACCTCCACGGGCCGGGTGGGGGCTGTGGAGCGCACCATCGAGGTGGAGGTCAGGGTAGGCCTCTCCGATGCCATGGGGCACGTGATGTTCATGTCCGGTGACATTGACCTCTTTGGCAACATTCATGTCACAGGCAGCATCGCGTCAAACGGCAACATCGTCAGCACCGCGAACCTGCATGTGGAAGGGGATGTCCTGGCCGGGGGAACCTTTACCTATGATGCCTCCAAGACAACCATTGACGGCGTAATCTACGAAGGCAACAATCCCATTACGCATCCGCCTCGAGACGCTGCCTACTACGAGCAGTTCGCCACCATTATCTATGAGAGCAGTCAGAGCTTTGTCAATCTGGCCTTAAACGAGGATCTGATCCTGGTCAAGGGTGATGCCTATGTTGAGGGAGATATCACCGGCCGCGGTACCCTGGTGGCCACCGGCCACCTTCACGTGACCAAGAAGACAACCTACAGCAACAGCAGTAATGACCTGCTGCTGCTTGTGGCCCTGGGTGATATCTACCTGGACGACGGCCCCAAGATAGATGCCTGGCTGTACACGGCAAACGACATTATAGTTGACAGCAAGGTATCGCAGATCTACGGGGGCATTGTCGGTGGGCAGATGCATCTGTGCAAGACAAGCCCCCTCTTCCTTGAGATTGACCCGCAGTTCCAACAGAACCCGCCACCGGGGGCTCCGGCGATAGGTATGGAGATAATCAGCTGGAAAGAGACAGAGTGAAGACGGCAGGAGACCAGAGATGATACGATTACTCCGCAGAAAACTGGGGTACAAGGGATGGCAGGGGGACGAGTCCCGACGGGGCCTCTTTGTTTCCGTGCTGGTGCAGCTAGCTCTATCGGTGTCCAGCCTGGTGGCAATTGGGATTGGCCTGGGCCTGCCAATATACCTCTGGATTGCCCTTGACAGCCCGCTGGTCTTTGTCATTGCCTCTATCTGCAGCCTGATCGCGGGATTGACTGTGTTCCAGATGATGGTCCGGATCTCCAAAAGCCAACGGGACAGTGGTATGTTGGACCCCATCCACTACCTGTACCTGCCCACCCCCGCGGAGGAGCCCCTGCCCCTGCTCGGAGCGGGCCTTGGCGAGGAGGCGCCTGATTCCCTCTGGCATGGCGGCGCCGGTTGGCAGGGGAAAGAGGAAGCGGATCCCTATACACTAGACCTGAAGATGACCTCCTCAAACCTCTATGGCCTTGAGGAAGAGGGACACCAGACAGAGCCAGTGGACAGCATTGGAGACAACGATATTATGAACAGTAATGAAAAGAACGGCGAGCAACCGGAACCGGCAGACCGACGCTGGAAGGCAAACCAGGTTGGGTTGGGCCTGGACATCGGCAGCGCTGGCATCAAGATTGTCCTGGTACGGACCGACAGGAGGGGCGAACTGACTGTAGAGTTCAGCCGGTACCTTCAGACCCCACCAGGCACAGTCAATCTTGGTGAAGTGCAGGACGCGGAGGGGATTGGGGCTGTGCTGCGGAGCGCCCTTGGCCCCCTTAAGAAGAAATACCGTAGGGCTACCGTGAGTCTGGGTCGGAACGCCGTTGTAATAAGGCATGTTTCCCTGCCTGAGATGTCTCAGCGCGACCTTGCCCAGGCCATCAGATGGGAGGCCATTGAGTACCTGGGTGGTACCCCGGACTCCATCTCAGTGGATTTCATCCAGCTTCCCGCCAGCCAGGAGCATCTTCATGTCGATGAGTCCGAGATCCTTGATGATGACTTTGACAGGCCCGCCGATGGCAACCAGATTAATCTGGTGATGATCGCCGCCAGGAAGCATGTGGTCCGGTCGCATCTTGAGGCTGTTAAGGCCGCCAACCTGCACCCTCAGGCGATTGAGGTCGGCCCTGTTGCCGATATCCGGGCCGTTGATGCCCTGGGCTACCTGGCGTTGGCCGCCACTGAAACAGGGGAGGGCCGCCAGGAGCCAGAGCCTGTGGCTGTGTTGAGCATTGGTCACAGTGGAACGCAGCTGGTAATCTTCTACGAAGGATATCCCCGGCTTGTGCGCAAGCTTGACTTTTCGGGGGACGACGTCCTGGATGAGATGGGCAGAACCCTGAAGCTGCGCGCTTCTGTAATTGAAAAGGTCCTGTTTAATGTGGGGAGCGACTTTGTGAGTAATCCCGATGAGATAAGGGACAGGATCAAGGAGTTTCTCGAGGGAAAGCAGGCGCTGCTCTTCATGGAGATCAGGCGGTCTCTTGAGTACTTTGTGACCAGGGCCCGGCAGCCGGTACGCAGGCTGTTTCTGGCGGGAGGATATTCCACCCTGCCTGGACTAAGGGAGGGTCTCGAAGACTACCTCTTGGGGACCTTTGCCGAGTATCTCTTCATGGACCCTGAAACGGAGGCGGGGGATCCAGGCCTTAAAGGCAGCGGTGGCAACCAGGCCCTACAGGTGCTGCTTTGGGGCAGGCCCGCCGGGGAAAAGGCCTTCTTGGAGGGCCTTGACCCCAGGTTCATGACGGCCTTTGCCCTGGCAATCAGGGACTTTGAAAGGACGAAAAGGTGATCGCGTGGCTAATGAGTATCCACAGATTGATCTGATATCGTCAGACCTTAGACCTGGGAGGGCCGCCATCGTTGGCAGGGCCCTAGCTGTAGTTTTACTTATCGCTGTTCTCATTGCCCCTGCTATTTGGAATGGCTGGTCCTTAATTCACCTTCGCGACCTGGAGGAGGAGATTGCATCCCTGGACACTAAGGCCAAGCTGATGCAGGGAGCCCCTGCCAAGCAGCAGCAACTGCGGGAACTGGAGTTGACGGTCTCCACAAGGGAGCGACTGCTTGCTGAGGCGGAGGCGGACATCAAGGTCTGGGCCTTTCTGGCGGAACTGGACTCCCACGCTACCGCCACCGGGGTTGATGTTGCCAGCGTCAATCTGGCCAGTACCCCCGGGTGGGCAGAGGTGGCGGGAACCACCCCAGACCTGGATCACCTGGGGGACTTCGTGGAACTGCTTACAGCCTCGCCCTTCTCGACAGGCAGCTCCTTCCATCAGGCCAGTCGGAACAGCGAGGAGATCGGTGGTTACCACTACACGGTCTCAGTCCAACTGCGGGCCCCAGGCCAGGGAGACTAGGTCTTGAAACTGTAATGCGGAGTAGAACAGGACAGGGGAGATTAAGGTGGAATTTATCCGAAACTTGACTGACAAACAGCAGACCGTAATCGCCGTAGCCCTCCTCGTTGTCTATATCGGTCTCAACTACTACCTGGTCTTTCAGCCCAGGACTGAGAGATTAGCAGAGCTCACGGATCAGCGGGACCTGCTCTTGGAGCAGGTGAAGCGCCTTGAGGGCACCTGGCTCAAGATCGATGCCATTGAGGCGGGGATTAGAGAGCTCCAGATCCGCAGGGCTGAGGTTGACGCCGCCGTGCTTGACCTGCCAGACAGCAGTCAGATGCTGAAAGACATTCACGCTGCGGCCTGGGAGACGGGGGCCGTCGTCAATGTGCTTACAGATGAGGGCAGCCTCACCAAGGTTGGGCCCTACCTGGCCCAGACTCACTCTATTAGTGTTGTCGGCACCTACGGACAGCAGGTGCTGTTCTTGTCAGAGATTGAGGGCCGCTCAAAGTGGTCCTGGGTCATAGAGTTTGTGATGAGTGAGCAGGAGGACCAGTTCAGCGCAACCTACAAGATTCTCTTTGTAACGGGGGTTTCCGACTCCTAAGGCATTGTCCCAGGTCCCTTTTTGTCGAAGGGAAGAAGGATTTCCACCGCCGTTGACCTAATTCTACTGTCAGACGCAGGTAAGGCGTTGTATCGGCCCCCGGGGTTAGTCTGTGATTCTTCTCCGGCAGTTAGGGCCGTAGGGGGTTGCCTTTGTGGAAGAGCGTGGTCTGACAGCCCAGCAGTGGCGTGGGAATCAAATTGGCCTTGGTGTTGACGTCGGCAGCGCGCTGACGAAGATTGTGTTGGCGCGGACCGATCGCTGGGGGGTTCTAACCGTCGACTCTGCAGGCAGCGTGCCCACGCCGGATTCCGCCCTTCACTATGGTGAGATCAGAGACCCGGATCTCATCAGTTCCGTCCTCCACGATTACCTGCAGCAGGCAGGCATCAAGTTTACCCGCGTTACCGCCAGTTCTGGGCGGTGGGGCTCTGTCGTCCGACAGATATCGCTGCCCTCCATGCCCCAGAAGGAGCTTCTCGAGGCGGTAAGGTGGCAGGCGGTCCAGTATCTGCCTGGTGATGTTGGTGATGTCTGCGCTGACTTCATTCCGTTACCTGATAGCGGATCAGCCTTCACGTCTGACGAGGTTGAGATCACCGATGAAGCCGGCCAAGCAGTTAGCGCCTTTTCCCAGACCGACGTGGTTGTTGTCGCCGTCAGGAAGAGCATCGTCAGGAGCCACATTGAGGCCATGTTTGGGGCCGGTCTGGAGGTCCAGGCCGTTGAGGTTCCGCCGGTGGCCGATATCCGCTCTATCTACGGATTGGGCTACCTGGGTAGCGGGGGGACTGGACTGGGCAACCGCTGGGCTGGGCATCCCGTGGCGGTCATCAATATGGGTCACTCCGGAACCGACCTCATTATCTACGTTGATGGGGTACCCCTCATGGCAAGACAGCTGTCATTTGGCGGCGAGAGCCTCCTCGACCGGGTGGGCAGGGCGCTGAAGCTGCGCGCCAATGTCATCGACCGGTATTTCTTCGACATTGGCAGCGGCATTTTTGCCAGGGATCGGGAGATTGAGGAGGACCTCCAGGAGTTCCTGGAAGTCCAGTACAGCTCCCTGTACCTGAGCATTCGGCGCTCCCTTGAATACTTTGTAACCCGGTCCAAGCGGCCGGTTAAGTGGGTCTTCCTCGGAGGGGGCTATGCCGTACTGCCCGGACTCCGTGGTAGCCTGAGCCAGTACCTGAACGAGGCCTTTTCAGACTATGTCTTTGCCGATGATGTGTTGGGAGTAACGGAGGCGCTTCCGATTAATGTGATGGTGTGGGCCAGGGGCAACCAGGGCGACGGCCCTGCAAGCCCTGTCATGGATGGCCTGGATCCAAAGTTTTTAACCGCCTTCGGCCTGGCTATAAGGGACTTTCAACTGGTGGAATAGAGGGACAGCGTGGGCAGTGTTTCGCCACAGATCAACTTAATGACGCCAGACATCACCCCCAAGCGCGCCTCCCGGATAAGCCGGGCGCTGGTCATTGGCTTGGTGTTTTTCATTCTGGCCACGCCCATATCTTACAGGGTCTGGGCCCACCTTACCGTGAGCCAGTTGCAGCAGGAGGTGGAGACCCTGCAGGCCAGGAATGAGGCTGTTGATAGCGCCCTCGAGAAGCGTGATCTGATGCTGCGAATGGAGAGGGAGCTCCAGACAAGGACAGGCTTCATTGACCAGGTGACCTCCAGGGCGGCCCACTGGGTCCTGCTGGAAGAGGTCTACCGGGCCTCCCTCGAGGCAGAGGTTGTCCTGGCCGACGTCAGTATGCGGCTGCAACCAGGCGCCATAGTTGTGCGGGGTGGGACGGAGCGGTTGCGGCATCTAAGCGAGTTTATCGTCCTCCTCACCGATTCCCGCATCTCGTCAGGTGTCGTGTTTGAGGTCGCCCAGAAGGAGACAACACGGGGTGCGTACACCTTCGAGGTCATTGTTGAACTGAGCGGTCTAGCCAAGGTCCAGGAATGAGGCGGGCTCAATGCCATCCCTGCGTCAACTACTAAGTAAATACCAGGCGCTCGTAGGGGTACTTCTCCTGCTCGCGTACATAGGGGTAAGTTACTACGCCATCTATCTTCCTGCCGATGCTGAGGTGGACCGCCTTGTGAGCCTGCGCCATCAGCTCAAAACCAGGGTTGATGCGGCGGGCGTCATCCTTGCTAACCAGGCCGAGACAGAACTGCGGATAACGGAACTGCAGGGCCTGATTGATGAGTATGACCGGCGGACCATTGATACCGCTAATAGCAGCGGGATTCTTCTGGATATTGACACCGCCGCCGAGTTGACAGGGGTGTCGGTGACTGTTGTTGACGCGGCCCATGACATTGCTATGGGCCCCTACCGCGGGCAGTCCCTGGTCATGCAGGTTATGGGTTCCCTGGGCCAGCAGATCAGGTTCCTGGTGCTGATGGAGGAGAGGGCCAAGCTGACCTGGGTTGAGAACCTTGAGGTCCGACTGGCCGCCGACGAGGACAGGGTATATCAGGCCGACTACAGGCTCCTGTTTATAGACGGAATGCCCAGGTGACGAGGGGTTCTTCGAAGAGTCCCTTAGCATAAGACGCCTCCCTGAGGGGGGTAGTGAGGGAAGATCAAACCACCGCCAGCTTTGGCGGTGGCTTTTTATTTTGGGCTTGGAGAAGGGAGAGAGCCCTTTAAGGTAGAAATGGGAGAAAATGGGAATGTGGAGAGTCAGGATGGAGACTGGGTTGAGGGTGTGTAGAGAAAGGGAGGGAAGACCATGAGTCGCGTGTTAAAGCCAGGTGCCCTTGTGGCACTGGTGTCACTGGTGTCTCTGGTGGTTCTCTATGTTGCCTGGAGCGCCAACGGCGTCCTGCCCAGGGACGGCCAGGCCGACCCAAACAGGAGCTTTGTGTTTCTGTACATACTGGAGACCAACAGCCACGGCCTGGCCGGCGCCCTTACTCCTGGGCCTGGAGGCGCTCCTATTGAGTTTAGCCCAGAGGAGAGGCGGCTGGTTGTAGGTTCAAACTGGCGAGAGATGGGAGGGCAGGTGAAGGGGCTGGTAAGGTGGATACTACACGGAGACGGGGATCAGATGGAGCCAGCAGGGGCGGCGAAGACGGCGGAGAGGGAGGCGACTGCCATTGTGGCCATTCATGACATCTACTGCGGCTTCCAGTTTGTTGAGCAACGCCTTTACTTCTCAGAGACAACCCCGGCAACCCTCGATGTGGCGGAGCCGGTGGTTGTCAGGGGTGTTCTCTATGATGCTGCAGGAGAGCCGGCAACCTACGGGTCTGTGTTTGACAATGGAGACCGGCCCCTTTCCGGCGCCTTCGAGGTGACCCACATCGATGCTGAAACCGGTTTGGTGATTCTCGGTTATGTGACTGAAACTTTGGAAAGGGCGAGTGGCGCCTCAGTAATGCCTGGGGAGGCCTATGGCCGGTTCTTTATCGACCCTCTCACCGGTGAAGGGCTGGGAACAAAGGATCAAGGAGAGCTCCTTCCAGCCAGCGATGACGAAAGACTTGACGCTTGGCAGCAGGCAGTATCCAGGGCCCTGGCCGGGGGCGCCAAGGTAACTGTGACCACCGTTTACAATCACGGGCTCTGGCGGGCTGGTGACATTGAATTCGAAGGGAGTGAGGCGGGTGGCTAGCAGTTGTGATCAAGGGGGTATTAGGGTCAGGCAGGGGTGGCGGAGATGGATAATCGTTTGTCTACTGATGGCAACTGCAGCCCAGCAGCCGGTGGTACCAGGGCCAGGTGTGGTGGAAGCGACTACAGAGGTTGGCGCCGCTACCTCTCAGTCGCGCCCGGTACTCCTGGTTGGTGACTGCGACTATCCCGAAGCCCGGACCTGGGGCCTCCGACAGGGCGTGTTTAGTCCCTTCTACCACTATGGCCTTTACAGGCGCCTTGAGCTGGTAGGTTACGGCGACAGGGTGGCGGTCTATCACTATCCTCGGGACCTGGGAGGACAGATGGACCTTTCTGCAGCCCTTGATAACCTGGAGGAGAGGGTTGAGGCCCTTGCTCAGGATAGCGCAACAGGTCAGATTGACGTGGTTACCTTCGGTTTGGGAGCCATTGTCCTTCGCCTCTACTTGTTGGTGTCGGGCACTGACTCGATTCACTCTGTGATCATGATTGCCCCGCCAAACCACGGAAGCCACCTCTCGCTTGCCTTAAAGGGAAGCTATTATCAGCAGCTATTCAATGGCTTGGCCACATCGAGCTATGCTTTGGGTGCCCTTGAGCCTGCTGGCCCCGGACTTCCCGTGCCCCCTCCGGTGGAGTTCAACGATGAAAGCAGTTATCTGGCTCACCGGGCAGAGGCCTATCTGGGACTACTCCTGCACCAGGAGGCACTGGCAGCCTTCCTGGCGACAAGGCCATCTGAGCGAGGAAACCGGCCCAGGGCTGGCTCGGTAATGGCCAGTGTAGCTCCCATGGCCCTGGATCGATATGTGATCAAGGGTCAGCATCCTGTGGTCAACTGGGACTGGATGGACCTCTCGGCAGGTACTGAGCTGGGCGGCGCCCTTCACAGCGGACACATTCTAACCAGGGCTTACTATGAGCTGCTGGGATGGGAGTTGGCCATGAGGGCCTTTGAGATCCGTCGCGCCGAAGGAAGGAGGGTTGCTCTGTTTGACCCCGCTGACATTGTCAATCCTGCGGTAACCAAGGGCGATTGGCGTGTGACCCTGATTCAACTGGCGGTGAAGGCCGGCCTCAGGGCGGCCTTCAATTATGTCACTGAAAACTGGCGCCAGCTTCTGGTCAGCGGGCTATGGAAGATGGGAGACCTTGTGACAGCTCGGATGGTTCCAGGCCTGGCCCTTGACCTGACGATGCCAGAGAGGATTTCACGGGAGCTCAGTAGCGGAGCAAACCCTGAGCTGACCTGTAATAACCTTTTAGAGCGCTTGAATGGGGAGTCTGCCCAGGACGCCAACAGCCGGCCCAGGTTTGTTGTGGTCCTGGGCAAGGCGGCCACAACGGCCCTTACCGGAATTGTGAACATTCCTCCTGGTGACGGGGTTGTCAGCGTCAGCAGCCCACTGATCCCCCTGAAGGGTGACGATGCTTGCCAGGGGTTTGTCAGGGGTCTCTATACCTCGCCCCTTGTCTTTCACTGGGGCCTACTCTACAACAGGCAGGTTCAGCGGTTTGTCCTCGATGAACTGGCCTGGGAGCGGCCGGATTCAGGGCATGATAGAGCCCGAGGGAACACCCCCGCTGACCCTGGGACATCAACGCCTAACCCAAATCTCAGGGGTAAGGCAGATGTCTTCTTCAGCAGGCCCACCTACCTTGCCATCCCTCACCCAGGGGTTGAGGTGGGCCCTGGCAGGGTATGGGCGCTGGAGATCAGCTTTGACCAGATTCAACTGGGGCTGCAGCCCCAGGTATGGGTTGCAGGAGGCGGGGTAACGGAAACCCGAAGCGATGGCAGTGACGAGGCCACCGATGGCTTCCTGTCAGTGCCGGTGGTGCACAGGGGCTACAACTACCAGGCAGTAGTGCCCTTTGAGGGTGCCGAGGCGCTGCTCATCGGGGTACGCCTCTCTACGAATGACAGGGGTGGCGCCAAAGCCGAACCAGGGATCACCTGGGGTCTGATGAGGGCCTCCACCGACTGCCAGTATCGTATCGTTCAGGTTCAGAAAGGGCGCTCAGAGCAGGCAGCGCCCACCGACCCATCAACTACCGGCCCATCAACTACCTACCCATCAATTATCGACCCATCAACGGACAGACAAGCACCTCCTGTTGGCTACAGCACCGATGTTTCTCCCGACACCCCCATCATCCATGTTATCAGGAGGAACAAGCAGACGACCCTCAAAAAGGAAAGGCGGATATACCACGCCAGGTGGGTCTGGGACTTTGGTGACGGAACGGTGGCCTATGACAATGACCCTACCCAGGTAATGGGTTCCAGTCAGCATGTTTTTTCCACCCCTGGCCAGTATAGGGTGCGCGCCAGGTCCTATGCCAATGATGGACGGGGACTCCGCGACCACAGCTGGCAGGTGTCGATTGGCCCTGGGGATGTCGGCCAGCCGAGATCCTTTGCCCTTGAGAGTATCAGTGAACCCAAAGTAACCATCAGGCTGATAGGGCCTGAGACCTGGGTTACCGGGCGCCCGGCGCTATTTCACGTCGAATATGACGTTACCCTCCCACCCTTTGTGGAGGACGCGAAGATAAATGTGTATCCGGCTCCAGCCTTTGCTGTTGTGTGGGAGCGGCCCGGGGGTTTTACCGTGAAGGCCGCTGTCAACCTGAGGTTCAGCTATCGATTCCCAGAGCGGTCTGTCTATGTGAGCTGTTACTACATCCGGGAGGTCCCAGTGGAGGTTCTCACAACTGTATTGACAGACTAGGCTGTGGGCCTGGAGGAGATTGGAAGGTCTTTACTGGCCACACCTATAGCTGATATAATTCTTATCAGACCACTAAAAATACCCTGAGGGGTATTTGAAGAGACGCTATGGGATGGTGATAACCCTGTTTGAGCCAACTTTGGAGTTGAGCATTGTCGCGGCCTTTGTCGCTGGACTGGCTTCCTTTCTTACGCCCTGTGTAGTCCCGCTGATTCCTACTTATCTGAGTCTGATTACCGGCCTGACCCTCAATGAATTACTGGGCCAGGAGGGAGAAGGAACCGATTCGTCTCACTATCGTTCAGTCCAGGTTAGGGCCATCGTCGGTGGAGTCGGTTTCGTCATCGGCTTTGCCCTGGTCTTCACCGCTCTTGGCGCTACCGCAAGCCTCTTTGGCCAGGCCCTGGCCACCTACGGTGACTACCTGCGAATCGTGGGCGGCATCGTCCTGATGGTTATGGGGCTTCACATGGTGGGCATAGTCCAGTTGCCCTGGTTAATGCGGGACTATCACATCCCCAGGGAAGATGATGCTCATACTGGCGCCGGCGGCGCCAGCGGCAGGAGACTGCTGCCAGTAATGCTGTCAGCGGTGCCAGTAGGGATGGGATTCGCGGCGGGTTGGACCCCCTGTTTCGGGCCGATCCTGGCATCGATCCTACTCTACGCGGGCGCGGCGGGAACAGCGGCCACGGGCGCTCTTTACCTGCTGGTATACTCTCTCGGTATTGGTCTACCGTTACTGCTGGTTGCCGCCTTCTTCACATCGTTTCTAAGATTTCTTCCCAGGGTCGGCCGTTGGCTTGGTACCATCCAGGTGGTCGCGGGTGTTCTCCTTATTGTTGTCGGGGCCCTGCTCCTGTTTGACCGTTTGGGTCTGATTGACAGGCTTTTTTAATCAATTTAGACTGTTGCCGCACCCTTTGTATAGCGTACCGTTAACTGACAGTGGAAACCTGTTGGAGGAAAATGTTATACTCATAGCGTAGTTTGTTTATAATTGTGAAATTTATCGCTTTGTCCTTTGGATGCGCGTCTGCTTCAGGGTTGGCTGGAGGAAGGGCAGCAATGCTTCGGGAGACATCAACTAGCTTAGGGGGAACATCCATGTCTAAGAAAAGCAGAATGGGGCTTGCTATTCTCATCGTCATCGTAGCCTTCGGCTACCTCATTTACACCGGCATGTCCAAGGCTTCTCACTACTACCTGACGGTGACCGAAGTCATGGCTGAAACCGCCAAGTATGAGGCGTCGTCGGTGAAGGTCAATGGCGATGTGGTTCCGGGATCAATCTCGTGGAACCCAAGTGAGGTCCTGCTTACCTTCGAGGTCACCGACGGAGACCAGCAGGTACTGGTAGAGTATATCGGGGCTAAGCCCGACAACCTTGAGGGCGGAAACCCCGTGATTCTGACGGGGCGACTTGATCCTGACAGCAGCACCTTCCTGGCAACAGAGATACTCACCCAGTGCCCCAGCAAGTATGAGGGGGAGGAAATCACTACGGCCCAAGGTAACTCTAACCTTCTTATGGGTGTCGGATTCTTAGCAGTGGTTGGATTGGGTTTTGCCGCCTACTTCCTACTGGTTCCCAAGAAGACCTGGTAACAACGGAAATAGTAGAGATTATGTGTCACACAACTGAAGCAGCACAGTTATTGAGGAGATACCGGCACAAGGAGGGCCCAAATGGCAGACATCGGTTACCTGGCACTGGTTATTGCCTTTGCCACAGCAATATATTCGATTATAGCATACATTGTAGGTCTTCAGAGTAGGAGCAAGGAGCTTGTTGCCAGTGGTAGAGGTGGCGTACTCGCTATCTCCATCCTGACTTCAATAGCGGCAACGGTTTTGTTTTACCTTTTTATCGTTGGCGACTACTCAGTGGAGTACGTATATGCGCACTCCAGTAAGGCGTTGCCCTTCATGTATAAGATTGCAGGTTTCTGGGGCGGTAACGAAGGTTCTATGCTCCTGTGGGTCTGGATACTCGCGGTCTATACCGCTGTTCTTGTTTACTTGTCTAAAGAGCGGAAGGACGCCCTGGTCCCCTGGGCGGCGGTTATTCTCCTTGCAGTTGTGGCCTTCTTCCTGTTCATGACGGCCTTTGTCACAAACCCCTTTTCGAAATTGCCGATTCCAAAGGCTGATGGCTACGGTCTCAACCCGATGCTGCAGAACCCTGGTATGATCATCCATCCAATAACCACTTACCTGGGGTATGTGGGCTTTGCAATCCCCTTTGCCTTCGCCATGAGCGCCCTGATTAACAGGATAGGGGGCTCGGCTTGGATTAAGATTACGCGCCGTTGGACCCTGGTAACATGGCTGTTCCTTAGCGTTGGCATTGTCACTGGCATGCAGTGGGCCTATGTCGAGCTGGGATGGGGTGGCTTCTGGGCCTGGGATCCCGTTGAGAACGCATCGTTAATGCCCTGGCTCACAGCTACGGCCCTGCTCCACTCAGTGATGATGCAGGAGAAGAAGGCCATGATGAAGGTGTGGAACCTGGGGCTTGTAACGGCAACCTTCGTCCTGACCATATTTGGCACCTTTCTCACCCGTAGCGGCGTCCTGGCGTCGGTTCACGCCTTCTCTCAGCAGGACAGGTTTACCCTCTCGTTGGGAGGAGTACAGCTGATCAGCCTGACTGTGGGAAGTCTATTCCTGATATTCATGGGCCTCTCCCTTGGTCTGGCGGCCTTCCTCATTGTGGGGCGCCTCAATCTACTGAAGTCAGCAAGCGATGTTGAGTCCTATGTATCTAAGGAGTCCAGCTTCCTCTTTAACAACCTGATCCTGGTGGGCACAGCCTTTACAGTATTTTGGGGCACCATGTGGCCCCTTGTGTCTGAGGTGACGGTGGGCCACAAGATTGCCGTGGGCCAGGAGTTCTTCAACCAGGTGGCAGGCCCCTTCGGCCTCATCCTGGTGTTATTGATAGGGATCTGTCCGCTGATTGCCTGGAGAAGGGCTTCCATAAGCGGATTGCGCGATAACTTCCTGCTTCCCATCACTGGCGCCCTGGCCACGGTGGCAAGCCTCATCTTTCTTGGGGTGACTGAGATTGGCCCCTTGCTGGCCTTTGGCAGCGCTGGGTTTGTCATCACCTCAATCCTCCTGGAGTTTGGCCGCGGGTTGAGGGTGCGAATGCGCTATGCCAAGGAGAACCTTGCCATGGCCCTCTGGCGCCTCGTAACCAGAAACAGGCGCAGATACGGCGGGTATCTTGTGCACCTTGGAGTCGTTCTGATGGTAGTGGGCATCGTTGGGGCCATGTCCTACAGCGAGGAGATTACCGCGGCGGTTCGCCCCGGCGAGCAGATTGAGCTTGGGGCCTATACCGCCACGTTTGATGAGATTATTCTCAGGGAGGAACCTCACCGGATGGTGGTTGTTGCTGACCTCACCATTACAAGGGAGGATGGAAGGACAGTCGGTGTCCTCCAGCCCGAGAAGGCGTATCACCCTAACAGCCAGCAGCCAACGGCTGAGGTCAGTATCCTGGGAAGCCTGGCCCGGGACCACTATGCTATTCTTGCCAGCGATACCCAGAACATCGTCGATGCCCTGAATGGTGAGGCGCCGGTGGTGTTCCAGATCATGACCAATCCGCTAATGGCCTGGCTCTGGATTGGCTCCTACTTCATGTATGCTGGCACTGTCATTGCCGTGTGGCCGCAGCGAAAGGGGCGCCAGGAGGTGGAGATTCTTGGCTCCTAGAGGGGCTATAGCGCCAACAATCCTGGCTGCTCTCCTGGCAGGCCTGGTTCTGGTGACGGCAGGGTGCACCGATCAGGTGGGTTCAAGGGATGTAACGGCCATCTATGATCACCTCTATTGCCCCTGTGAGTCAGGTGAGCACGTCAACAGCTGTGGGGACTGTGTTGTTGCTGTGGAGACTCAGAAGGAGATACTGTTCCTGGCAAAGCAGGGCTTTACGAGAGATGAGATTCTCTACCACTATGCCCAGCTTCACGGGGAAGGCATCGTTTTAGCGGAGGATGGTCGTATTGGCAACATTGCCGGGAAGGCTGCTGCTGCTGCCGCGGCGGCATTTGGCGGCATGGTACTGTACGCCGCTACGAGGTTTTGGGTCTTCCCGATTGACCTTGAGGCCTACCTCCTACAACATAGCGCTGACCGGGCGCGAGAGGGATCCAACGACATTGATACCCTTGATGGGGACTCTGACGAGAATTCGAGGAAGTGGTTTAGATGCTGATAGCAGCCGGGATGTTAATGGTTTTGATTGTCTTTGCCCTTGTAGGATACCCCCTCTTCTGGCCAGAGGCCGCTAATGCTGGGTTTGGCCATAGTCTTGTGAACGGGACGGCAGGTGGAACCCGGCCTGATGGGACTGATGGCGATGAAGGCCTTGAGAAGGCCAGGGTTGCCCTTAACGATCTTGAATTTGACTACAGGCTCAAGAAGATCTCCAGAGAGGACTATGAGGAGCTGAAGACCGAACTGATGCAGTTGGTTCAGGCGGATCAGGACCCCGCTGTCCAAGGGGGATCTGGTAAGGATGTTGCAGCGCTCCTTGAGGCCGATATTGCCGATCTCAGTAGTGGCCAAGACGCCGCGGTTGCTAGCTTCTGTCCGGCCTGCGGAGCGTCATTGCTCTCGTCGGAGCAGGTCTTCTGTCACAAATGCGGCAAATCAATCAGCAGTTAGGGTGTGATGGGCAATGAGCTTCATGATAAGGCATAGGGTAGCGCGGGTCTCCGCAGCAGTGATCTGTTTCATTGTTGCTGGAGCAGTAGTATTGGGAACACCTGGCACAGCCCAGGCAGGGGCACCCAGTGTTCAGGCCAATGTCCATCATGTGATTATTAGTCTCCCTGACCAGGAGGCTGCCGCTGTCAAGGTTCGTGAGGTAGTAGAATTGGAGAATACCGGCTCTGAGGCAAGCGACCCAGTGGCTCTGAGTCTACCAGAGGGCTATATGGATCTCACTCCAGCTTCTGGCATGTCCGGGGCAGCCCTGGAACTGACCGAGACCGGCGTCTTAACCGCCACGGGACTAGCCCCTGGTGAGATGATGAGCCTGGTCTATACCTACTATCTGCCTGTAAGCCCAGAGGGGGCGGGAATAAGCCGGGTCCTTTCGGTGCCCACAGCTTACATGGTCCTCTATGTTGAGCACGGAACCCTTGAAGCTACCATTGAGGGGGCCCAGAGCTCAGACATTGTGACGCTAATGGAATCTAGCTACAGGCGGTTCTACCTGCAGGCCCTCGACAGTGGCGCCACCATCTCTTTTCAGCTTGACCGCGGTTCCGGCGATGCCGGTGGCGAAAGCGGCGCAGGCGAGGGCGCCCTGCCCACAACGGGTTCTGTACCTGGGCAGCAGCAACAACCGGAGGGTCGCGGGATAGGGTCTCTGGCTTTAGTGATCGCCCTGGCGGCGCTATTTGGCCTCGGGGTCTTCTGGGCCTTGCGTTCCAGAATAGGCGATCCTGTGACGGCCCCGGCCACCGCACCTACAGGGGACCCATCTACTCTTCACAGAGAGAGACAGATTGTCCTTGATAAGCTGGCTCTTCTGGAGAAGAGATATCAGGAGGGTTCGGTGGAAGAAGGAGTTTATGAACCCTTGAGAAAGAGGTACAAGGAGGAGCTCTTGGGCTACTTGAGCCAACTCGAGGCCTATGAGAAGGCGGTTCGATAGTCATGTCCGATATGATCGAGGTCATTGGGGTTGATAAGCAGATTGGCGTCAAGCTTATTCTTGACGGCATCAGCTTCTCCGTGCCGCGGGGGCAGTTTGTAACGGTCCTGGGGCCAAATGGGGCGGGCAAGACCACCCTTCTGCGGATCGTTGCCACTCTGATGGCTCCATCGTCCGGGAGGGTTCGCATTGCCGGCGATAATATCTCTGATGATCCCGTGAAGGCCCGGACCCGCCTGGGGGTAATGTCCCATAACACATTTCTCTACGATAAGCTGACGGCCCACGAGAACCTGGCCTTTTACGGGCGAATGTATGATGTGACAGGGCTTGATGACAGGGTAGAGGAGCTCCTTGACCAGGTTGGGCTGACAATCTTCAGTAATGAGATGGTTCAGAACTTCTCCCGGGGGATGCAGCAGCGGCTGGCACTGGCCAGGGCCACCATTCACAAACCTGACATCCTTCTGCTGGACGAGCCCTACACCGGGTTGGATCAGCAGGCGGCAGCCTTGTTGACCAGGGTGCTATCGGGTTCTAAGGATCACAATCGCACTGTTATGATGATTACTCACAACTTTGAGCAGGGACTGGCCCTGAGTGATCGCCTCTTAATCCTGAACAGGGGGCGCCTCGCCAGTGACCTTCGTTCTTCTGACGTGGACCTTGACGGGCTTCGAGAGGCCTACTACGGTGACCCTGCGGATGATCGGAAGGGGGGAGGTTCAGAGTGAGGTTCCTGTCACGGGTCTGGGCCATCACCTGGAAGGATCTGCAGTCAGATTTCCGGACCAAAGAGATGCTTAGCACCATGCTGATATTTGCTCTATTGGTTGTTGTCATTTTTAGCTTTGCCTTTGACCCCGGCTCAAGGGAAACGGCAGCAGTCTTCCCTGGGCTCCTCTGGGTGGCCTTCTTCTTCGCTGGGCTGCTGGGCCTGAACCGTTCCTTTGTCAATGAGCACAGCAACGACGCCCTACAGGGGCTGATGCTGCTTCCGGCAGACCGCAGCATCATCTATTTCGGCAAGGTCGGGGCCAACCTGGTCTTGATGTTGATTGTTGAAGCGGTTACCCTGCCTGTGTTTGCTGTCTTTTACAACACAGGACTGCCGGAGCGGTGGCCCCTGCTCCTGTTGGTGTTGCCCATGGCTACCTTTGGTTTCATCGCGGTGGGTACCTTTCTGGCTGCCCTGTCAGCAAACACCAGGGCCAGTGAGATGCTGCTTCCGATCATCCTGTTCCCCATTGCCATACCGCTGATCCTCTCGGCTGTAGAGGTAACGGCAGGGGTCTTTGCGGGGGGCGATATCGCAGTCCTCATCACCTGGTTGAAGATTATTGCTGTCTATGACCTTGTGTTCCTGGTAGTTCCGTTCTTGTTATTCGAGTATGTTCTTGATGTCTAGAGAGTTCGGTTAAGGTTTGTATCTTGTCTAATAAAGGGGATGGAGAGATGACAGACAGAGAGGAGCGACCTTGGATAGTCAGAATGCTTCCTGCCCTGCGCTGGGCAGCCCTGGCCCTGGTTTTGGTCTCATTGCTGATGGTGTTCCTTTACGTTCCAGCCGACAAGCAGCTTGGTGATATCCAGCGCATCTTCTACTATCATGTCGCATCAGCGTGGAACGCTTTTTTCGCGTTTTTCATAGTATTTGTGTCCAGTATCGCCTACCTGGCCACGGGCAAGCGGCACTGGGATCGGCTTTCGGTAGCTTCGGCTGAAATAGGCGTGATCTTTACCACTGTCGTACTGTTGACTGGACCCATTTGGGGCAGGGTATCCTGGGGCAAGTGGTGGGACTGGGATCCACGCCTGACCACAACCCTTGTCCTGTGGTTTATCTATGTTGCCTACCTTGTCATCCGGGCGGCTGTTGGTGATGATACTCGCAGAGCGCGGTTTGCAGCCGTATTTGGCATCATAGGTTTTGTGGATGTCCCAATCGTCTTCATGTCTGTTCGCTGGTGGCGCACAATCCACCCCACGGTGATCTATGCCGATAAGATGGAGTTGGAGCCGTCAATGGTCGTAGCCCTGGTTTTGAGCGTTGTGACCTTCACTGTTCTCTATGGATACCTGTTGGGACTAAGATACCGGGTTGCAGCCCTGGCTGACGAGGTCAATGAGTTCAAACAGCGGCTGCGTGACTATCGATAAACTGGAGGTGTTTGGGCTGTGCAGTTTTTCTATCTATTTGCGGCCTTTGCGGTGACCTGGATTGCAGTCTTTGGATACACCCTTAGCTTGGGTAGTAGATTGAGTAAGCTTGAGGAAGACCTGCGTCTGTTGAAGAAGGCAGCTAGCTGACACTGCTCTGCGGGGAAGGAGGGAGCTACTCAATGACCACTGTAGTCTGGTTACTCCTGGGCGCCGCCATTGGGTTTGTGCTGCAGTCGTCACGGTTCTGTTTCGCCGCGGCAATCAGTGACTACATTCTCTTCAGGGGCACCAACGGGCTCCGGTTCATCGGCGGCTTCCTCCTGATAACCATACCTGGCTTTGCCCTGGTGCAGTACCTGGCTGTCAGCGGGGGCGGGGTTCTTCCCGGGAAGATTGTCCCCATCTCCCTGGGTGTCCTGGTTGGGGGCCTTCTCTTCGGCATTGGCATGGTCTTGTCTGGTGGGTGCCTTGTCTCCTCCCTGGTACGGTTGGGAGAGGGCGCTGGCAGTTACGCCCTGACAGTAGTAGGGGTGGTCATTGGCATCTGGCTTGTGGGGGTATCAGGGCCCTTACATGGGCTGGCGGTATTGGCCGACGGTCTTGTTGTAACCGCGGTGGATTCAGCTTCCGCTGCGCCCAACGGCGGGCTTCACTTGCCATCGCTTCTCTCCGGTTTTGTACCAAGTCAGGTAGGGCCTTGGATTGTGGGACCCACTCTGTCACTGCTAGTAGTTGCAGCTGTCTATCTTCTCCTGGCATTAATGGCCAGAAGGTCGGTTTGAACGAGGTGTCTGCTGTGGGTGATCGGGTGCTTGACCTGACAGGTTATGTCTGTCCAATCCCGCTTCTTAAGGCCGATAAGGAGCTTGCCCCGCTTCAGCCGGGGCAGTCCCTTCTCCTGTTGACTGAGAGCGCCCAGGTTGCCAAGAACCTTTTGGACTGGGGAAAGAAGAAGGGCCACAGGATAAGCGTGCGGCGTAAAGAAGGGGGGCGCTGGGAGATTGTCCTTACTAAAAGGGTCTGAACCAATCTTGAGAGGACTTGAACCAACCCCAGAGGGATCTGAACCTGCCTGGCATCCCTGGGTTCCCCTGCTTTTAGGGATGGTAAGCGTTGCCTTGCTCTGGTTTACGGGTCGGCCATGGGGCCTGGCCCAGGGCTTTAGCCTGGGTCGGCTCTTTGAGATCGGGTATGAACCTGACCTTGTCGTACAGGTGGCCCTGGTCAACGCTGGGATTGTTTTGGGGAGCGCCGTCACCGCCAGGTCGAGAGGTGAGTTCCGCTTCCATCTTCCCCCCACCGTCAGTTTGGCCTTACAGGCCCTTGTTGGCGGTCTCATCATGGGTGTCGGGGCTCGGCTGGCCTACGGCTGCAATGTCGGTGGCATGCTGGGCGGTATCTCGTCACTTTCCCTTCACGGCTGGGTATACCTGGTCGCTCTATCCGCCGGGGCCTACCTGGGTGTTCAGCTCCTGAGACGGCTCTACTCCTAGCAGAAGATCTCCTCACGGTGAGTGCAGAGAAAATCTACAAACTCCAATGCTGCCTTTGACTTGAACCGCTCCTTGCGGTAGACCAGCTGAAAGGGGACTACATTGACGGACCCCTCTAGCTGCACTGTGCTTATCCACCCACGCTGGACCTCCCGAGATACGATTATGCTGGGGACGATGGCCAGTCCAACCCCGGCTTCCACAGAGGACTTGAGAGCATCGTCACTGTACATCTCGGCGACAATGGTGAAGTCATCGGCGGTCAGGCCAGCTTCGCTACAGGCCTCGTTAAACATCTCTCTTACACCTGAACCCGCTTCCCGCAGGACAATCGGTTCGGCAGTGAGCTCCTGCAGCTCAATCCTGTCTTTCCCCGCCAGCCTGTGCCCGGAGGGCACCGCTACTACTAACCGGTCTTCGGAAACAGTCTTATACTCGAGGTTGCCCAGTTCGGCCGGACCCTCAATGACACCGAGGTCAACGATGTTCTGTTGAACGAGCCTGACCACCTCTGCGGTGTTTGCCACCTGCAGTTGAATGGCAACATCGGGATACTTCTGCTTGAAGGTCCAGATACTGCAGGGCAGCCCGTAACTGCCTATGGCGTGGGTTGCCCCAACGACGAGGGTGTTGGCCTCCTCCTTTAGGTAGGTCTCAATGCTCTTTACCAGTGAGTCCTGGACGTCCAACATGCGCAGGGCGTGATTCAACACGATCTGTCCACCGTCGGTCAGGTCCACCCCGCTGCGGTGGCGTCTAAATAAAGGTACCCCCAGATTCTCCTCAAGCCAACTAATCTGGGAACTGACGCCGGGCTGGGTCAGGTGCAGTTTTCGGGCGGCCTTGGAGAAGCTCCCTTCCTTAGCCACTTGTATAAAGACCTCCAGGTGATTTAACATCTCAGCACTACCTCCAGACAGACTTGGTCTAAGATTACAATTCCATAGCGGAATCCTGTATTCCTCTTACCGGGTGTCAGTCCCTTTGGGTGTCATAAGTAGTTGTTATTACCCCATTATCAATTGTGATACTCCCTTGCTAGGTTATGTAGGGACTATTGCATAAATAGAACTACAAATCAGTCGAACTATGCCAGTTAGAGCCCGATTAACAGAGGCCGCCCATTGGTGGCCTTTTCTTGGAGGGGGATTGTGCAAATCCGCACTTTCCACAAAGTGGTTCTTGCACGCCGTCAGATGTGTCCATGCATCTAGTCTAACACGTCAGGTAGGAAAGGGGGTGTAACCAAGGAATGATTAAGAGAGGGCTTAGGGGAGCGCCGACATCTATGAAGTTCCTGGTACCGCTAATGGTGGTCCTGGGTCTTGTGGTGGCGCTCTCAGTAGTTGGTTGCTCGGAAGAGGATACGCCGGTGGCCGTAGTTGATGTCGAGAAGATGCCTAGCGATAACTGTGTAACCTGCCACCTGAGCGCAGACACCATTCTCGCCCTGGCAAAGCCGGCAGAGGCCGGTGAGTCCGAAGGTGGCTGAGGTGTCTCCGCGCCTCAGTTGGAGGCGAATGAGAAGTACGCCGTGGATCCGGAATTTCTCAATACCACCCATGGGGAATTGGGGTGTGTTACCTGCCACGGTGGCAACAACGAGCTCGACATATCCAGCGCCCATGATGGCCTTGTGAAAGACCCATCTGCAGATCCCGAGGGCTTGTGTAACGATTGTCATGGTGATATTATGGAGACCTTCAAGGACTCTCTTCACTACACTGTCAGCGGCCAGGCTCACGGCCTTGCCAAGCTGGGAGGACTGACAGAGTTGGCCGCCAGTACTGAACTGCAGGGGGTATTCGACAAGAACTGCAGCTCATGTCACGCCACCTGCGGCCAGTGCCATGTCAGCCGTCCCAATGCCGTCCAGGGTGGCCTCTTCGCGGGACACATGTTCGCGGAGAAACCGCCAATGGAGGATACCTGCTACAACTGTCATGGCGCTCGCAATGCCGGTGAGTTCATGGGCAGGGTTGGATTGAAATCCGACGCTCACTTCGAGATGGGTATGGACTGCGTCAGCTGTCACGATGTTTCAAACTTCCACGGAACCGGGGATGACCCGGTGGAGATGTTTGAGATGGCTGCGCTGCCTCAGTGTACCGACTGCCACAGCGACGTCGTTGAGGGTAAGGGCGACATCCTGCAGCACAAGGTGCACCCAGAGGATGCCCTTGCCTGCCAAGTTTGCCACGCCGCCCCCAGTAACAACTGTGAGGGTTGCCATGTGAGCGTGAACCCGGAAACCGGCAAGATCAGCAGTCACTCGGAGTCCTTCCTCAGCTTCAAGATTGGCCTGAACCCGGACAGGAACGAACTGCGTCCCTGGAAATACATTGTGGTCAGGCACGTCCCAACTGTGGAGGATATGCTTGAGGCTGTGGGGCCAGACCTGCTCAAGGGCTATGACACCGTTCCGAACTGGAAGATGACACCTACTCACAACATCCAACGGCAGACACCACAGAACGCCAGTTGTGACTCGTGCCACGGTGAGGTCAAGTGGTTCCTGCAGGAGGAAGACCTCAGGCCTGGTGATAGCGAGGCCAGCAAGAACCTGGTTGTTCCATCGTCTGAATTGCCGAGGCGGTAGACTGCCATGCCAAGGAGATAGAGTGGTCGAGAGACCATCGTTACTGATAGACGCAAGGCTAACTGAAACCTGACACCAATCAAACATATCTTGAAAGGAGAGGTTCGTTTCATGCGTAAGTATCGTTTGTTTTCGTTGATCCTGGTAATCGCTCTATTGGGCGCTTTAGCCGTTGGTTGTGGCCAGCAGACTGCAGCCCCTGTTGAGGTGGACGAGGATGCCATCATTCTTGATGCAGCCAAGGCCTACTTCGCGAACCTGCCCGAGCACAAGAACATCATTTCCCCTGCCGACCTCAATGGTCTGGTTGACAACAGCCCGGATTCAATCTACATCATTGACATCCGTTCCGCTGACGATTATGCCGCTGGTCACATCTCCGGCGCTGTAAACGTTGGTATGGGTCAGGTTGGCGCCCACATCGACAGCATCCCCGCGGGCAAGACCGTTATTGTTACTTGCTACAGCGGTCAGACTGCTGGCCAGACCGTCGCCGTCCTTAAGATGGCTGGCTTTGATGTGCGCTCCCTCAAGGGCGGTATGAGCAACGGCTGGCTCAAGGAAGAGCGCCCGGTTGTAACCGACTAGTCAACCCCTTGACTGACTTGGGTTGAGATAAACCAAGCCCTAGGTGTAACATGGGCCCTCAGCCGGCCCCAGCGCTAACCGCGTCTGGGGTCGGCGCCCTTTTAAAGAGGTATTATGCTCGTTCTAGAAGGTATCTTGCTCGTCCGGATCAACACACTGTTCAAGATACTCCTGAGCCCAAGCGGCGTGCAGCTCCTCGTCGATGAGGTTTCTCAGGAGGAGGTCACGGAGTTCAGGATCGGTGAAACGCTGGTAGGCCTGGAGGTAGTGGTCTATGGCCTTCTGTTCAGTCCAGACCACAGCCTTCGCGACGTTCTTGATATCGGTCTTGGCTGTTGCTAGTCCCAGGGCCTTGCCAGCAACAGGGCCGAGGCCGGCCAGGGCCGCTGGTTTCACGCCCATTCTCTGAAGGTAGTTGGCGATGGCCTGGTAGTGCTCCTTCTCGATGTCAGCAAACCGGTCCAGGGCTGCGGCCAGGTGAAAGTCGATTCCAGATTTGCTGACCTCCTTGGCTTGTGTGCGGTACTGCTCAGTCTGTTCCGCCTCCAGGGCAAGGGCGGTCTGCAGAAAGACTGCTATCTCTCGTGTCTGAGATCTCCGGCTGCTGTCACTGTCACTGGTGTTTACTGACCCTGTTGCCTTTGAGTTCTGGACCTGGTTGGTCCGGTTACTAATGGATCGCAGGGCACAGTAGGCCGCATACGCGGCAAGCCCTACGGCTGGCAAAACAACAGAATACACAAAACACCACCTCGTGCCCTAGTCTCCCCCTGTTATTGGTGACTTTAGTCGAGGCCTGCAATTGACAAGAAGCGATTGAGTCGATAGAATAGAAGAGCGATAGCCTAATACCCTAGGGGGTATATGATTAATAGTGTTCGGCAATCGAATCTGGTAGACATGGTCCCTGGGGGTAGCAGCTAAGATTGTGAACGGGAGGTGAGGGATAGCCATGCCCAGATATGACTACTGCTGTGAGGGATGTGGTCATGAGTTTACCAAGCTCGTATCCTACGATGACAGGGATGAGGTCGCCTGCCCTGAGTGTGAGAAGGATGAGGTCAAGAGACTAATCTCTGGTTTCTTTACCGCCGGCTCAGGTGGCGGGAGCAGCTCCGGTAACTGCGGAGGTGGCGGCTTCACCTGAGCCCGCTAGAACAGATGCGGGCCGGGGGTCCGCTTAACTTGCAATGTCATGACAAAGTGGTTACAATATAGTTTGCCGCAGTTACAACGCAGCAGACACCATCAGAGGCTTGGGAGCAGATGGATTCTGGTGTTTCCCTTGGACTTCAAATCCAATGGTGGGCATCACAGGGTGTCCACGGTGGGTTCGATTCCCACATGCTCCCGCCAAAATTGCTGGCGAGCAGGCCCTTTGGCAGGGCCACAACAACTGTGTATAGGTGAGTGATGTGACGGAAACTCAGGACCGGCTCAGAAACATACCGGCGGTAAACGAGATTCTTGAGGCCCAGGAAGTAAGGGGCCTCATTGAGCAGTTTGGGCGCCAGGAGACCATCAGAGCACTGAGAGTGGCCATTGGACATTATCGGCAGGAGCTCCTGAGGGACAAGGGTGGTGCCAATGCCGTGCATGGGGAGGATGCGCTATATAGAGTTATTGCTCTCCTGAAGCGGGATCTCTTTAGCAGATTGCTTTACACCCTCCAACCTGTAATCAATGCCACCGGTGTGGTGGTTCACACGAACTTGGGCCGCAGCCTCCTCTCCTCAGAGGCCATCGCGGCCCTTGCTTCTATTGGCAGCAGTTACACGAACCTTGAGATTGACCTGGCCGATGGGACCAGGGGCAAGCGTGGACGCCGGGTAGAGGAGCTGCTCATTGACCTGACCGGCGCCGAGGACGCCCTTATTGTCAACAACAACGCCGCCGCGGTGCTTCTGGCCCTGGACACCTTTGCCTCAGGCAAGGAGGTCATCGTATCCAGAGGCCAGCTGGTTGAGATCGGCGGGTCCTTCCGCCTGCCGCGCATCATGGCCAAAGGCGGTGCCCAGCTCATCGAGGTGGGAACTACCAACCGGACCTTCATTGAGGACTATGAGGAGGCTATTGCTGAGAACACGGCCCTTTTGATGCGGGTTCATCCCAGCAACTATCGGATTGCAGGGTTCACTCACGAGGTGCCCCTGGACCAGTTGGTCGCCCTTGGGCGCCAACGGGACGTACCGGTTCTTGATGATCTTGGTAGTGGTGTTCTCGTAAGCCTGCCGCAGGAGGTTAATGACGACCTGGCCTATGAGCCCATGGTTCAGGATAGCGTCAGGCAGGGCGCCGATATTGTAACCTTTAGCGGTGACAAGCTCCTGGGAGGTCCCCAGTGCGGGCTGATTGTGGGTAAGGCAGAGATGATTGAGAGGATGCGCCGCAACAACCTCATGCGGGCCATCAGGGTCAGTAAGCTAATCTATACATCGCTGCAGGCCACCCTTGAAGCCTATGTCCGGGGGGCTGCTGTCGAAGACCTGCCAACCCTGCGGATGCTGAGTCAGTCCCAGGACGCCCTGGGCCAACGGGCTCAAGCCATTGCAAATGACCTCACGGGGTTGGTGGCAGCCAGGGGCCAGCTCAACATTGGCGTGAAGGCTGTGGAATCTCGGGTCGGAGGAGGGGCTCTGCCAACTGTTGGGCTTCCATCCTGGGCTCTGCAGGTTACGACAACACCAGGTTGCTTCTTTTCCGTTGATGATCTTTCAACCGCGTTGCGGTGCCATGAACAACCGGTGGTTGCCAGGGTGGCTGATGACGCCCTCCTCTTTGACCTTCGCGCCGTCAGGCCCGAGGAGGACCGCCTTTTGATAGATGCCATTGCCGCCGTTTCCGCAAGTCTGGAGGATTCCAAGACGAAAGGATGACCAAAGCTGCAGGACCTGCTGGTAATAGGGACCGCTGGCCATATTGATCACGGCAAGACAGAGCTGATAAGGGCCTTGACCGGTGAAGAGACAGATCGCCTTCCCGAAGAGAAGGAGCGCGGCATCTCCATTGACCTGGGCTTTGCCGGCTGGCAGCTGCCTGATGGCACCCAGGTTGGCATTGTTGACGTTCCGGGGCATGAGCGGTTTATCAAGAACATGGTAGCAGGAGTGAGCGGCATTGATCTCGCCCTCCTGGTGATAGCCGCCGACGAGGGCGTTATGCCCCAGACCAGGGAGCACCTTGATATCCTGTCGCTTCTCGGTGTCACCCAGGGGATCGTAGCCGTTACCAAGTCAGACCTTGTTGCCGAGGATTGGTTATCGCTTGTGGTGGAGGAGGCCCGCGAGGAGCTTCAGGGTACGTTCTTGGAGGGCGCACCCGTTGTTCCTGTCTCATCCATCACAGGGCAGGGCCTGGACTCATTGATTGAGGCCGTTACGGGAGTGGTGAAATTGACCCGCCCCCGCCCCGCTACAGGACTGGCCCGGTTACCTGTGGACAGGGCCTTCAGCGTCTCCGGCTTTGGCACCGTGGTCACCGGCACCCTGATCTCCGGGAGGGTTGCTGTAGGGGATGAATTGGAGGCGCTGCCTTCACAGCAGACGGCTCGAGTGCGCAACCTGCAGGCCCATGGAGAGGATGTCGGCCAGGTCAGGGCAGGGCAAAGGGTGGCTGTAAACTTCGCTGGGATCCCCAAGGACTCTGTCGGCAGAGGAACAATCCTGGCCACACCGGGGTTTTTCCAGCCCACCGATACCTTGACTCTGCTTTTCAAGCTGCTCCCCAAGGCAGACCCATTGGAGCACAATACGCGGGTTCGCCTTCACCTGGGCACCCGTGAGCTGTTGGGCCGAGTTATCCCCCTGGAGAGTGAGATCGTTCCCCCCGGTAGCGAGGGCTTTGTTCGGTTCCGGTCTGAAGAGGGACTGGTGGCTGCCTATGGCGAGCCCTTCATTGTTCGTTCCTATTCACCCCTGCGCACACTCGGGGGTGGCGTTGTCATAGATACCGGCCGGCGGCATCGCCGTCTGTCGAAGGAAGCCATTAAACACCTGGAGAGGCTGGCAACCCTTGAGGGTGATGAGCTGATTGCCTATCGCCTGGCGGCAGAGCTCCAGGTTCCGGCCACGAGAACAGAGCTTGCCCGGTTCCTGGTTGTGGACCCTGGCCAGTTAGATACTGCCCTTGATGCCCTGGATGGAGAGGGTATGCTTCGTCATTTTGGGGCTAAGGGTGATCTGGTCTGTCACGAGGAAGTCTATCGCCGTATGGCAGAGACGGTGCGGGGATTTGTCAAGAACTACATTGAGAAGCACCCACTGCGGATCGGACCGGGCCGTGAGGAAGTGCGACAGGAGACCCTCCCTGAACTGGGCCCGCGCGAATTCGCCCTGGTGGCGATGGAGCTGGTGGAATCTGGCATCGTGTCCCTGATGGAGGACCGTCTCACAACCCCTGGCCACAGGGTGTCATTCACTCAAGACCAGGAAGAGGCAGTGAGTTACATACAACGTAGGTTTGCAGCAGAGCCCTTTACCCCACCGGCGCTGGATGATGTTGTGGCAGACCTGCACCTTCCGGCCCAGGAGGGGCGAGAACTGGCCAGGTACCTGATGCAGAGGGGCGAGCTAGTTGCCATCAATCAGGAGATTGTTCTGGCCCGGGCCGCCATTGAAGAGGCCAAGGGGGCCGTTGCCCGCCACGTAGCGACGGCGGGAGGGATTACAGTGGCGGAGCTACGAGACCTTCTTGACACCAGCCGCAAGTTCGCTCTGCCATTGATGGAGTACCTTGACTCCAGCGGGTTCACCCTGCGGGTGGGTGATCGACGGATCCTTGCTAAGGCTAAGGCGTAAGGGCCTGATCCAGTTGATCCTCAATGGTTTGGTCAATGCTGTCTTTGATGCTATTAAGGGCGTCGTTAACCTGGTCAGTGATGTCTTCCTTCGCCTGCTCCACTTCGGCGGCCAGGCTGGAGTCGATTTGCTGCTTGGCGGCGTTTAGATAGGCAGTGATCTCTTGCTGAGCGCGGTCTATCTCACCATTGGTGTGTTCCTCAATCGCAAGGATTGCCTCCTCTGCCCGACTGTTAATGTACTTGGAGATGTCGGCCAGCGCCTGGTTCCTGAGGCTCTCAAGCTCATTCGTGACAACACTGGTGTAGAAATCCCTGACTGTGGCAATGCCATCTCTAACCAGGGCGATGACATCGGTTCCCAAGACGGTAGCAGCATAGGTTTGGGTTCCCATTAGCATTAGCGTCGCAATGAGAAGTGCCGATAGTAGTCTTCTATTCTGTGACATTTTGGATCAACCCCCACCACCTGCAGTGTGTTGGATGCTGCTGAGAAGCATCCCTAGCTGCGAATTAACGATATCAATCACCTCTATCGTGACATCCAACAACTGATTGGTTCAAGAGGTAAATGGTACTCCGGTTGGCATTATGTGGCGAAATTTGAGGTGACCGCAATCACAATCTGTTGGAGAATAGTGTGCTAGAATTCTATTAGGTTCGGGAACCTGAGGGATTCAGGCTGGCAGTCTTCGCGCCGAGCAGATGGAGAGTGATTGGTTATGGGTCTCATCAACAGGATACGACAGACATACAGTGTCATGAAAGCCATGGGGGCGATTGCTGCCAATCCTGTGGCAAGGCACCATATAATGCAGACCCGTGGACTTCTGAAAGGACTTGAGGACCTCTACTTTGTTGAGTCATGCCGTGGGTGCCCCAATGCCCTTATTGACACCAGGGCTACCGCCAAGGCCGTTGAAGTCGCTCTGATCAGGGCGTCACTACCTGATCTTCTGCAGGAACGGGTCAACGGGGAGCCGAAGGTACACGATATGCTCAGGGTCTCCATATCTGGTTGCCCTAATGGCTGCTCTCGACCGCAGATAAGGGACTTTGGCGTCTCTGGGCGGCTCTATCCTGAGTTTACACCGGAGTTGTGCACCGGGTGCGGCGCCTGCCAGCGGGCGTGCCGCGAAGGCGCCATCGCCATGGTGCCATCGAAAGACGCTGACATGGCCCACCCCAACATTGACCTGGGTGAGTGCATCGGCTGCGGAGCCTGTGTAAGGGTCTGTCCTGCCAGGGCTCTGGCGGGGCCAGCGGTCTACAGTATCTCCGTGGGAGGTAAACTGGGGCGCCACCCCCGGTTGGCAAAACATCTGATCGACGCAACATCCATTGAGGAGACCACGGCAGTGATTGTAGCGGCCACTAGATGGTTTGTCTCGAATGCCAGGCCTAATCAGCGCTTCGGCGCTGTCATAGAAGAGGTGGGAATGGACGCTCTGAAGGAAGCCGCTGTATTGGGCGGATGAAAGGATATGGTGTTGCGTTGATTAAGAGTATTGACTGGCTCAACGATAGCCTCCAAAGACACGGCTATATCAGCGATCGTCAACTGACCCTCACCCTCTTTCTCGCCCTTAAGCTGCAGAAACCGGTGCTGATTGAGGGTGAGCCAGGCGTTGGTAAGACGGAGGTTGCGAAGGCTTTGAGCAGGGTCTTCGACGCCAATCTGATCCGCCTCCAGTGTTACGAGGGACTCGATGAGAATAAGGCCCTCTACGAGTGGAACTATCAGCGCCAGCTCATCAGGATCCAGTTGAGCCGTGAGGAGAAACAGCCTGGCGCGGGATCCAACTCCAGGCCTGACGGTTCGCAGCTTAACGAAGGGGGGCTATTAAGGGAAGAGGACCTGTTCTCCGAAGAGTACCTGCTAGAACGCCCCCTCCTCAAGGCCATTCGGGCTACCAGCCCCACTGTTCTTCTGATCGATGAGGTCGACAAGACCGATGAGGAGTTTGAGAGCTTTCTCTTTGAGGTTCTCTCAGACTTCACAGTATCCGTTCCAGAGCTGGGTACCATCAAGGCGCGCCAGATCCCGATTGTTGTTCTCACCAGTAACAATCAGCGTCAGCTCTCGGACGGGTTGAAGCGGCGCTGCGTATATCACTACATTGATTTTCCCTCTATGGATAAGGAGAAACGGGTAATCCTGGCCCAGGTGCCTGAAGCCAGCGAGGAGCTGGCGGAGGATGCCGCCGCTGCTGTGAACTACATCAGGAGGATCAAGGGTCTGAAAAAGCAGCCATCCATAGCAGAAACCCTGGACTGGGTGCGGGCCCTCATCACCCTGAAGACCGAGGCAGTTGACGAGGACACCATCATAGACACCCTGACGGTCCTCCTCAAGAACCGGGAGGATGTCCGGAGCTTCACTGATGGCGATCATGCCCTCCAGGTGGCGCGGACGGTTCGTCACCACAACAGGCCAGGCCAACCGGGCCGATCTGACGAACTGAGCAGGCCTGATGAACAGACCAGGCCCGACGAACCCCGTGACCCTGATGTTTGACGCGGTAGTTGAGAACATAGTCCGGTTCGCGCAGCTGCTCCGCGGCCTCGGTATTCCCGTGGGAACATCTGAGGTGGTGGACGCTGTCGAGGGCGTCGCCCTGACAGAACTCACCGATCGGCAGCAGGTCAAGGGGGCCTTGGCCGCCACCATGATCAAGGATAGCAGACACCTTCATGACTTCGAGAAGGCCTTTGAGGCCTACTTTGTCCCTCCAGAGGTGCGGACAAGGCGAGTTGAGGCCTACCAGAAGGCGCTGGAAGCCCGCAGGCGGCAGTTGGAGTCTGCCGAAACAGAGCTACAGTTTCAAGGGGATTCCCTGCAGTTGGATGACGCCCACAAGTCTGCCTATGCCGGGCTCTCAGAAAAGCAACGCCGGGATTTGAAGGGGTTTCTTGAGCAGAGTTCCACGGGGAAGGGCGTTGACGGGAGCTTTCGCCCTCTAATAGAGAGCATTGTCAAGGGTCACCTTGACCGCTGGCGCCGGCAGCTGAAGGGCGAGGATCTGCCCGAGGCCGTGCCCTCAACGGGAGACCCGGAGTTGGACCATCTCCTTTCCACGCTGCGCCGCGATGAGCCTCGCGCCGGTGAACCCATTGTGCACACCGACCTCAAGGACATTGCCGAGGAGGACATACCGCAGGTCCTGAGCACTATTAGGCGACTGTCGGCGCGGCTTGCAAGCAAGCTGTCACGCCGTTACCGGGCGTCATCACGGAAGAAGCGGCTGGACATCCGGAAGACCATCCGCAGCAACATTCGCTACGGCGGGTCAATGCTGGACCTGAGGTTCAGAAGTAGGCAGGTTAACAAACCTAAGGTGCTGCTGCTCTGCGACGTCTCAGGCTCAATGGCCAGGTACGCTCGGTTCGTCCTACAGTTCATCTACGGCCTGTCCAGCGCCCTGACCTCCATCAGGAGTTTTGTCTTCTCAGAGCACCTTGAGGATGTATCCAAGCACTTCAGCTCGAGCTCTTCCTCGGCAATGGCCGAGAGCGTCGATAGAACCCTGGCCGGCCTTATCAACGACAGCCGGGTCTGGGGTGAGGGCACAGATCTAAGCCGGTCCCTGGAGGAGCTCATGAGCGAGTTTGAGCAGGTAATCACCGGGGATACCATCCTCGTCATTGTCAGCGATACGAAGACGCTAAACCCCGGCAAGGCCTGTCGTCTCCTTGATCGGATCAGAAGCAGGGTTGCCGGGGTTATCTGGTTAAACACACTTCCTCAACAGGAGTGGGAAGACTACCCCACCTGCGAGCTGTTTGCTGAGTACGCCAGGATGTTTGAGTGCAACACCCTGGCTGACCTTGAGCGCATCCTCCAGCACGAGCTGCGTTAAGGGCGCCAAACCGAGCCAATCAGGCCAGGTCAAGGCGCCTGGCGATCAGCTCAACCAGGTCCAGTACGGGGATGGCGTCCTCCTTGCCTTCGTCCTTCAACCCGTCCTCGAACATGGTAAGGCAGAAGGGACAGGCAGTTGCTATGGCCTCGGCGTTGGTGGCCAGGGCCTGTCTCGTGCGGTCAAGGTATATCTTGTCTCCAACGGTCTCCTCAAGCCACATCCGGCCTCCACCGGCGCCGCAGCAGAAGGCATCAACCCGGGCCTGTGACATCTCCCTCAGCTTTACCCCGGGGAGCCTCTCCATGGCTGTCCGCGGTTGCTTATAGACGTCATTGTAACGGCCCAGGTAGCAGGAGTCGTGATAGGTCACGGTCAACCCCCCGTCGGCGGCCGCCGGTATCTCCAAGTGGCCCCCGGAGAGGAGTTCTTCCAGGAGTTGGCTGTGATGAAGAACCCGCCAATCACCCCCCAGGTCAGGATACTCATTCCTGAGAGTGTTGAAGCAGTGCGGGCAGGCCGTCACTATTGCCTCGAATTCCACGCTATCGAGGGCGGCGATATTCTCCTGGGCCAGCATCTGGTAGAGGTACTCATTGCCGAGCCTCCGGGCGGAGTCGCCACAGCAGGTCTCACTGTTGCCGAGAATGGCGAAGTCCACACCTGCAGCCGTTAGGACCCGGGCCAGGGCCTGGGCAATCTTGACGTTGCGGTGGTCAAAGGCCCCCGCGCACCCAACCCAGAAGAGATACTGCGTCTTGCCCCCTGGCTGCAGGACAGGGATTTCGATTTCCATATCCTCAATCCAATTGGACCTGGTATTGCGGCCCAGGCCCCAGGGATTTCCGTTGGAGTCGATGTTGCGGATCACTGCCTGCCCCTCAGCCGGCATATCTGCCTCCATAAGGACCTTGTAGCGCCGCATGTCAACGATCTTGTCAACATGCTCCACAAGGACCGGGCAGGCCTCCTCACAGTAGCGGCAGGTGGTGCAGGACCAAAGCCCCTCGACACTGACAACCTCAAGGGGTGAGTCCTCCGCCATCGTGGAGTTCTTGCCTGAGGCCCGGGCCGCCGTTATCGCTGGCCCTGTCTTGGATAGCTTATCGCGGAGGTTCTGGATGAGGTCCATGGGCCGCAAGGGTTTTCCAGTAACCCTTGTGGGACAGGCCATCAGGCAGCGCCCACACCTTACGCAGGCATCAGACTGCATTAGCTGGCGCCACGTGAACTGGTTCACACTGTTGACTCCGAAGGTCTCCAAACTTTCGTCTTCCAGGTCCATTGTTACAAGAGCGCCCTTGGGCCCTTCAGGCCTGTAGAGAATGTTCAGGGGCGCCACAAGAATATGTCCAAGTTTTGTAAAGGGGAGGGCCAGGATGAAGCCGACTCCCAGCAGCAAGTGAAACCACCACAGGAACTGGTGCAGGGCCAGCTGAGCGCTGTTTGATGTAGGGATCAGGTAGTTGGCGAAGAATAAGCCCACTGGTGTCCAGTGAGCCCATGGGTCCCCAGCGGCAGCGATTCGCAGCCCCTCCAGCCAGAAGCCGGTTACCAAGACCGTCAGCAGGAATGCCAGGATCAGGCCATCCTCCGCCCGGTTCTCAAGGTAGTCGGGCCTCACAAAGTAACGGCGTACCATGGCCATTACCACACCGATGATTGCCACCAGCCCCATCAAATCCAGGGCGGCAGACAGCACCAGGTACCAGGTGCCGTGGAATACAGGGAGCCCAATATCGGCCTTGGCGGCCACGAACAGGGTTCCCACGAAGAGCACCACGAAGCCCCAGAATATGGCCAGGTGCATCAGGCCTGGATAGGGTTGGCGCAGAACCCGCCGCTGGATCAAGGCGTTTTCAAACAGTCGCCAAAAGGCGCCGCCTACATCCAACTTGACCTCTTCCGGCTGGCCTATTCGCCACAGGCGGTAGCGCCGGTAGTAGCCCCAAACAAATAGGGCGATGGCGGCGAAGGCGAAGAGGTAGAGGAGCCCATGAAGGTCGATGTTCCAGTAGATCTCTCTCGTTGGCATCGATGTTTCACCTCCCTTATCATAAGAGTATGAATTGTTTGCCTCCTATCTTCGCCCAGACGCTTGGGAGTTCCTCCTCAGCATACCTGAGCCCGCCTAAAGGCCCCTAACGGTATAATCAACTATTGCTGGCAGACAATATGAGAGAAAAAAGGGTATCATAGATTGAAAGGCTACACTGTTGCTGCCAGTGCGAGGAGTGTGAGGTCAGTCACAGCCAGTGAGGAACTGGCGCTGATATATTGATTGTAGAGCAAAGGATCGGGAGGGATGAGTTATATGCACATGATTGTCTGCATAAAGCAGGTGCCCGACGCATCTGAGGTCAAGATTGACCCGGAGACTGGGACCCTTATACGCAGTGGGGTTCCGTCAATTGTTAACCCCTATGACAGCCATGCCCTGGAGGCAGCGGTTCGGATAAAGAAAGAGCAGGGCGGTCGCGTCACCGCGATTAGCATGGGGCCGCCCCAGGCCGTGGAGGCGCTGCGCCGGGCGGTGGCCTTTGGCGTTGATGACGCCGTGCTTCTGACTGACCGCGCCTTTGCAGGTTCCGATACCCTGGCCACAAGCTATGTGTTGGCTCAGGCCATCAGGCGGGTCGAGGAGTCCTACGGCCGCGCCGACCTGGTCTTCTGCGGTAAGGAAGCGATAGACGGCGACACCGGCCAGGTAGGGCCTGGTGTTTCCACGAGGCTGGGTTTCGCGCAGCTAACCTATGTGGTTGAGATCCAGGAGGTCCTGCCCAAAGAGGGGATTATCCGGGCCTGGCGTGATGTTGGAACCGGCAGGGAGTTGGTAGAAGCCAAGCTTCCCGCCCTGCTTACAGTGACAGACCAGATAAATGAACCCCACTATGCCTCCCTGCCCAACATGATCCGGGCGGCCCGCTATGAGGTGGCCCATTGGGGTAAGGACGACATTGAGCTGGATCTTTCAGAATGCGGGTTAAAGGGTTCGCCGACAAAAGTGGCCAAGGTCTTTACTCCCAAGGTTAAGGTTAAGAGGGACACCGATTTCCTGGACGAAGCGGGCGGCGATGTTAAGCAGGCCGCCGAGTTCTTGGCCCAACGCCTCCTTGATAAGGGTGTTGTTGGTGGAGAGGAGGTAGAGCTAGTTGGGAGCTGATGAGAAGGGCTCAGTTGCCGATTACAAGGGTGTCTGGGTCTTTGTTGAGCACAGACGTGGCCAGGCCGCCGAAGTCTCCTGGGAGCTTCTTGGGGAGGGCCGCCGACTAGCGGAGGAGCTGTCAACTGATTTGGCGGCTGTGGTGTGCGGAGACGGTGTCGAAGAGCTGGCAGCTGAGGCGGCAATGTATGGGGCCGACAGGGTCTACCTTGTTGACGATGGCGCCCTCGCCGACTACAGTACCGCCCCCTACGCCACTGCCATAACCTGGTTGATAGACAAGCACAGACCCAGCATTCTACTGCTTGGCGCTACCGCCCAGGGCCGCGACCTTGCTTCAGCCCTGGCTACAAGGGTGGGCACGGGGCTCACAGCTGACTGTACCCAGCTAGCCATTGAAGAAGAGACCGGCAACCTGCTGCAGACGAGACCGGCCTTCGGCGGCAACGTCATGGCCACCATCAAGTGCGCGGACCACAGGCCCCAGATGGCTACAGTCAGACCCAAGGTCATGTCGATGCCCTCCAGGCAGCCTGGGCGCAAGGGTGAGATTGTTCGGGAGGCTCCAGTCCTTGAGCCAGAGGACAATTGGACGAAACTGCTTGAATTCATTGAAGCCAGTGGCGAAAAGGAGCCCCTTGACTCAGCTGAGGTGATTGTAGCAGGGGGCAAGGGTATGGGGGGCGCTGATGGTTTTGACCTCCTTGAGGAACTGGCTGGTGTGCTGGGAGGCCAGGTAGGGTCCTCCCGGGCCCCGGTATCCGCGGGGTGGGTTCCTAAGGATATGCAGGTAGGGCAGACGGGTTTGACGGTTCGCCCGACCCTCTATATCGCTTGCGGCATCTCAGGCGCTGTTCAGCACCTTGCCGGCATGCAGAGGTCTGAGGTAATCGTTGCCATCAATACTGACCCAGAGGCGCCGATCTTTGAAACGGCAGATTTCGGCATTGTCGGCGATGTGCGCCAGGTGCTTCCGGTGCTGACCGAGGCCTTAAGAGACAGGCTCACTAAGAGGGGTGAGGCCAATGGATGAACGATTTGATGTCATTGTTGTCGGTGCGGGTCCAGCGGGGCTGTCCGCTGCCTATCTGCTGGCCAAGGCCGGCCTGAAGACGGTCGTGTTTGAACGGGGACAGTACCCCGGCAGCAAGAATGTGATGGGCGGCATCCTTTACACCAAGATGATGGATGAGGTGATACCAGAGTTTTGGCGGGAAGCGCCTCTGGAAAGGCCCATAATTGAACAGAACCTCTGGGTACTGAATCGTGACTCCGCAGTCAAGGTAGGGCACCGGGGAGACAGGTTCACCGAGGAACCCCATAATGCCTATACCGTCTTCAGGGCAGAGTTTGACCGCTGGTTTGGGACAAAGGTGGAAGAAGCGGGGGCTCTGCTCATCACCGAGACCCTCGTTGAGGACCTGATCTGGGATGGCCAGCGGGTTACCGGCGTTAAGGTGGGTCGTGACGAGGGAGAGGTCTTCGCCGATGTGGTTGTTGTGGCGGCGGGGGTAAACACCCTGGATTCACTGCTGCCTAACAGGCCGCAGGGTGGCAGGGGGCACAGGCCAGAGCAGGTGGCTTTAGCTGTTAAAGAAGTGATTCAGCTCACCGAGGAGAAGGTCTCTGACCGCTTCAATCTCCCTTCGGGATACGGCGCCAGCATTGAGCTTGTCGGCGAGGCCACGGCAGGGCTTACTGGCACGGCTTTCATCTATACAAACAGGGATTCCCTGTCGGTGGGTGTTGGAGGGATGCTGTCCGACTTCGTCAAGGCCAACTTCAATCCCCATGAGCTGATTGAGAGGTTCAAGAGCCACCCGGTGATACAGCCCCTTCTTGAGGGCGGAGAAGTAAAGGAGTACCTGGCCCACCTGATCCCTGAGGGCGGCTACAACTCCATGCCGCCTCTCTATGGTGACGGATATGTTGTTGTTGGTGATGCCGGGATGCTTGTAAACGCCCTCCATAGAGAGGGCTCGAATATGGCCATGACCTCTGGGCGCCTGGCAGCAGAGACAATCATTGAGGCCAGGAAGAAGGGGGATTTCTCGAAGAGATCCCTGAAGGAGTATCGACAGAGGCTTGACCAGACCTATGTCATCAAGGACTTGCGCAAGTACAGGAACGCCTCAAGGTTCTTTGAGGAAACACCGGCGTTGTTCCATGTCTACCCTGAGATGGCTGCCGAGGCCGCCGCCATACTGCTGACGGTGGATGGGGTGCCTAAGCGGGAGAAGCAGGGGCAGATCTGGCGGATGATGAGAGAGAAGCGTTCACTGTGGCACATGCTCCGTGACCTGCACAACGCGAGGAGGTCTCTGCTATGAGCGACGATGAGAAGGCGGACAAAGGGAAACAGGGGGAAAGCGCCAGGGCGCATCGAGAGGCCAGGAAGAGCGAGAAGGTTGGCCAACTGGCGAGCCATCCTGAGGGCGATGGCCTTAAGAGCAACCAGAGGGAGAAAGAGGATCAAAGAGAAAGCATGAACCTCGACGATAAGCTGTATCTGGTCAGGTACAAGGTGGATGACCGTACCCACCTTCGCGTTGTCGACCAGGAGATCTGTCGTAATAGCGGTAAAGAGCACGGCCATGTCTGCACCCATATCTGTCCTGCAGGTGTCTATGAATGGACCGGCGAGGAGATAACCGTTGAGTACGAGCGCTGTGTAGAATGCGGCGCCTGCCGGATTGCCTGTCCGGACAATAACATTGACTGGGAGTACCCCCGCGGGGGATTTGGCATAGCCTACAAGCATGGTTAAACCCTGCTGGGAGGGGGTTTCAACCCCAGCAAAGCAGCGGCCTTCGCATAATTAGGCAGGCTGCGGCAAGGCAGGTAATTCCGATTGCGTGAAAAAGTTCACATTCACACAGCCCGCCAAATTATCCCCTAGCAGGGCGTCGCCTGTAATGGCGCAGCCCCGCTCTTCATTGACTCATTGATGGCCTTTGTGTATAATTACAAGAGATCCCACAGCATTATGTAAACTGAAAATTCTAAGATGTCTGTAAACTGTAGTGAATTTACCCACTCTTAGTTTGTTTGTGGTGGTTGGGACTGGACATCAGAAGAGGACACGGGGAGGGGTAACATGCTCGACTACCGTGCCGCCCTCAGCCTGGCCCAGCGGGATTTTTCCCAGAGAGATCCGGGAGAGATGGCAGCCATGGCTGGAGCGGAGTTCTTCGAAACCCGATCCACCCTGGCTTTCGAGTTTCTCGATTGGTGGGCCGAGGTGGAATACCCAAGCGGCGCTGTTCTTCTCTATCGGGGAGAGCCAGCGACAAAGCCGCCAATTGAGAATGAATGCACAATCACAGCTCTACCTGACGCCCCAGCAAAACCCACTCCAGCACCTGATGCAGCCCATGCGTTAACCTCACCAGAGAGTTCCACTACATCGACCACAGCGACTATCAGGAACCCGAACCCTCGGCAGGCAGCATCTGCCGATGATGCCACCCAGATCATCCTTCTTCACTACCTTACAAGGGCAGACGGTACTGCTCTTGCCGACAGGTGGGTCGCCTTTCAGCAGTTACCGGGCGGATTCATATATAGCGGGCCTTACCAGAAACGGACCAAGAGCATCCTTCTGCGTACCTTCGGAGATGACCCCGAGGGGCTGCGTCAGGCGGGACTTGCCATGGGAGCCGATCTCCTTGATGTTGGCCACGTAGGCCTCAAGATTAACACCATGCCCAGGGTGCCAGTTGGACTCGGACTGTGGGCTGGTGATCATGAAGTACCCTCTTCGGCTACCATCGTATATGACGCCTGCGCCACCCACTACCTTCACCTTGAGGATCTCGTCTTCCTGACAACAAAGGCAATTCTGCGCCTGTGCGCTTTGGGGGAGTAGAATATGAAGTTAGCTATCGCCGGTAAGGGAGGCGTTGGCAAGACAACGATATCAGCCCAGTTGATCCGAAGGCTGATTGACAGGGGCTGCAGGGTTCTGGCTGTTGACGCAGACCCTGACGTCAGCCTCGCTGTGAACCTGGGCATGACCACTGAGGAGGCGGCCTCTGTCAAACCGCTGGCGGACATGGAAGACCTGGTCAAAGACAGGATGGGGGACGGCGCCTTCTACAGCATTAACCCTGATGTTGATGACATTCTACCTGACTACACCATTGAGGAAGGCCATCTGCGCCTTCTCAAGATGGGCGGTATTAAGGGTGGAGGAACGGCCTGTTACTGTCGGGAGAACTCCTTTCTCAACGCCGTCATGAACTCGGTTCTCTTCAGTGACGAGGACACCGTTGTCCTTGATATGGGGGCTGGCATTGAACACCTGACAAGGGGCACTACTGAGGGTGTTGACCTGCTCCTGGTTGTTACAGAGCCGTCCCGGACGAGCCTGGAGAGTGCCGCCGTTATCCTGGACCTGGCTGAACAGATCGGTATTCCCGACCGCAAGGTTGTGCTCAACAAGGCCCGGGGCCAGCGGGAGTTGGAGATTGCCAGGAAGATGCTTCCTGAGGGTTCGCTACTGACGGCCCTGCCCTATGATGAGGGGATCTGGGAGTGGTCCATTGTCGGTGACGGGGGAAAGCCAGAACTTGGCGAGGACACTGACAAGGCCTATGAGTCCCTTGTCGACTATGTTCTTGGACTTGATGCCATTTGAGCATCAGCATTAGCACCTACATTTGATCATTGATACTGATAGCAAGATAACAGAAGGCTTGAGGACCCGAGAGACCTGGAGAGGAGAGAAGGAGGTTGAAGGCATGGTAGATGAAAAGAAGGTTCATGCCCTGGATTCCTGCGCGGAATGCAGTGCGGACCCAGCTGTCTGCGATATGCTGGGCCATGCCGCAGAGCTAGAGGTGACTACGGCCTGGGACCGGTATAAGGCCCAACAGCCGCAGTGCCGCTTCGGCTTGCAGGGGGTGTGCTGCAGGATTTGCATTCAGGGGCCCTGCCGTATAATTCCTAACAAGCCTGGGGCTGACGCCGGAATCTGCGGAGCGAAGGACTACACCATTGTAGCCCGTAATGTAGTGAGGTATGTTGCTGGCGGGGCATCCTGCCACTCAGACCACGCGCGCCATGTTGCCCATACGCTGCTGGAGGTGGCAGAGGGTAAGGCGCCTGATTACAAGATTGCTGATCCTGACAAGCTGCGCCAGGTGGCTCAACGCATTGGTATCGATGTTGCGGGCAAGGAAGAGAACGAGCTGGCCAAGGAAGTGGCCCTTGCCGCCCTCAACGAGTTTGGCAAGCAGACTGACGAGCCCTGCAAGTGGCTGGAGACTACCGTCACCGACGGACGCAATCAGAAGTTCCTCCACTGTAATGTGGCGCCAACCTCGATTGACAGGGCTGTTGTTGAGATGCTGCACCAGACCGCCATGGGCATGGATGCGGATCCCGTCAATATCATCTTCGGCGGTATCAAGACTGCCCTGGCCGACTACGTTGGAATGCACATCGGTACCGACCTGAGTGACATTCTCTTTGGCACCCCGGAGCCGGTGAAGTCCGAGGCCAACCTGGGCACAATCAAGGAAGACTACGTTAACATTGCCATCCACGGCCACGAGCCAACCCTGAGCAGTATGGTGGTTCAGGCGGCCCGGGAGATGGATGACGCCGCCAAGAAGGCCGGCGCAAAGGGAGTAAATGTTGTCGGTATCTGCTGTACCGGTAACGAGATGCTGATGCGAGAAGGCGTCTACCTGGCCACTAACTCGGCCGCCCAGGAACTGGCCGTTGTCACCGGTCTCCTTGACGCCATGGTTGTGGACATCCAGTGCATAATGCCGTCACTGCGTCAGTTGACTGAGTGCTATCATACCAGGCTCATCACCACCAGCAAGATTGTGAAGATACCTGGCGCCACCCATGTTCCCTTCCGTGAGGCCACAGCAATGGCCGATGCCCGCAACATGATCGAGATGGCCATCGCCGCCTATGGTCAGCGGGACGCCGCCATGGTAAAGCCCTCCCAATACAAGGCCAAGGCGATCGCTGGTTTCAGTACCGAGGCCCTGATAAACCTGTTCAAGGCCGTAAATCCAAAGAACCCCATCAGTGTGCTGACCGATGCCATTCTCAGCGGAGAACTGCGCGGGGTGACTGTCATGGCTGGATGCAACAACCAGAAGGGAGTTCATGACGAGGGCCACCTGGCCGTCGCCAAGGAGCTGGCAGCCAATGACATTCTGATCCTGGCGACGGGCTGTTCTGCCATCTCTTCGGCCAAGCATGGTCTGGCCAACTGGGATGCCGTTGAGCAATATGCTGGAGAGGGCCTTCTGAAGTTTCTTACCAGGCTGGCCGAGGCCAACGAGCTAGAGGGCGAGCTGCCGCTGGTCTTCCATATTGGTTCCTGCGTCGACAACACCCGGGCTGCAGACCTCTGCACCCTGATGGCCAAGGAGCTTGATGTGGATGTACCTAAGGTGCCCTTTGGAGCTAGCGCCCCTGAGGCGATGCACGAGAAGGCCGTTTCTATCGGGACCGGGTGTGTAGCCATGGGCATGCCTACCCACGTTGGCGTAATGCCACATATCGAGGGTAGCCAGCTGGTCTACGGCATCGCGACCCAGATTGCCAGGGACGTCTATGGCGGTCACTTCATTTTCGAGACCGACCCTGTCAAGGGGGCCCAGAAGCTCCTTGAGAAGTTAGACGACCGGGCATGGAAACTGCGGGTGCACAAGTCCGCTGCCGAGAAGTACGGCACCGATGTTGCCTCTAGCTGGTAAGAGACTTCCGAATAGGAGAGGAGGATAAGAGCTTATGGCTGTAACTCTTGAAGAGTTTGAACAGATATACGCGGATGCGATTACCGAAGAGAACCCGGCTCCACTGAGCCTTTTCAAGCAGGCCTATGACGGTGCGGTTATTGCTACCAGTTACGCCGAGATCATGCTGAACCAGGCCATCTCTATGCACGGGCCGGATCACCCGGTAGCGTATCCTGACACCGCCTACCACCTGCCCGTGATTCAATCCCTCAGCGGGGAGAAGGTCACCAAGCTGGGAGAGCTACCCCCAATCCTCAACAGGCTGCGGGGGCAGGTCAAAAGCAACTTGACCTTTGAGAATGCCCGCCTCTGTGGCGAGGCAACGCTCTATGCCGCCGAGGTTATCGAGGCTGTGAACTACGTCCATGGGATTGGCGACAAGCCCAAGCCATGGACAGGGTTCCTGACAGACCCGATCTTGAGGCAGTACGGCATCAAACTTGTTGACTGGACCATCCCTGGTCAGGCCGTCATTGTTGGTCGGGCCAAGACATCAAAACACGCCGCCCAGATCGTGGAAGAGTTGATGAGCAATGGCATGATGATCTTCCTTGCAAATGAGATCATCGAGCAGTTGCTGGAAGAAAACATGAAGCTCGGGGTAGACTACATCGCCTTCCCCATAGGTAACTTCACCCAGGTGATTCATGCCGTCAACTATGCGTTACGGGCTGGGATGGCCTTCGGTGGTGTGCCCGCTGGTCTACGAGAAGCCCACAGAGACTACCAGCGCCGCCGGGTGCGGGCCTTTGTGCTTCAGTTGGGCGAGATAGACGATGTTAAGGTTGCGGCGGAGTTTGGCGCCATCTTCCTGGGTTTCCCGGTCATTACCGACCAGCCCCTTGAGGAAGAACTGCCTGACTTCTTTGTATCTCACCCCAACTACGATGACCTGGTCAAGTTTGCCATGGAGCTGAGAGGCATCAAGGTGACCAACGTAAAGGTCGACATCCCAACCAACTTCGGTCCGGCCTTTGAGGGTGAGACCATCCGTAAGGGTGATATGTACGTTGAGATGGGTGGAGGCCGTAGCGACGCCTTTGAGCTTGTTCGGATGGTGGACGTTGAGGATATCGAGGATGGCAAGATTGAGGTCATAGGCCCGGAGCTGGACTCCTTTGAGGAGGGTTCCAGGGTTCCCCTGGGTGTTGTGGTGGACATCTACGGCCGCAAGATGCAGGAGGACTTTGAGAGTGTCCTTGAGCGACGGGTCCACTACTTTGTAAACTACGCCGAGGGCTTCTGGCATGTTGCCCAGCGAGACCTCTGCTGGCTTCGCATCAGTAAGGAAGCGGCAGAGAAGGGCGTCAAGTTCAAGCACTTTGGCGACATCCTGATTGCCAAGTTCAAGGAAGAGTTCCCTGCCATCGTTGACCGCGTCCAGGTCACCATCTACACTGACCAGGACAAGGTGGTGGAGATGAAGGAAGAGGCAAGGAAACGCTACCGCGTCCGCGATGAGCGTATGCGCGGCCTGACCGATGACAAGGTTGAGGAGTTCTACTCCTGCTTGCTCTGTCAGTCCTTTGCCCCCAACCACGTGTGCATTGTCACCCCTGAGAGGGTTGGGCTCTGCGGCGCCGTCAGTTGGCTTGACGGTAGGGCCAGCTATGAGATTAACCCCACGGGTCCCAACCGCCCCATTCTAAAGGGCGAGGCCATTGATGATTTCAAGGGGATGTGGAAGAGCGTCAACGAGGCTGTGGCTCTTCACTCTAACCAGAACATTGATGAGGTTAACATCTACACCCTTATGGACAAGCCGATGACCTCTTGCGGATGCTTTGAGGCGATCATGGCCATTGTTCCAGAGGCCAATGGTATTATGGTTACCACCCGCGAGCACAACGGTCAAACCCCCTCTGGGATGACCTTCTCCACCCTTGCGGGTACCGTTGGCGGTGGTGTGCAGACCCCTGGCTTTATGGGCATTGGCCGTTCCTACTTGGTGAGCCGCAGGTTCATAGAGGCCGATGGTGGTCTCGCCCGGATCGTGTGGATGCCCAAGGAGCTCAAGGACTTCCTCCACGATGACCTTGTGGAGATGGCCAAGGAGAAGGGCCTGGGTGAGGACTTCATCAACCAGATTGCCGATGAGACAGTTGGTACTACGGCCGAGGAGATCCTGCCCTTCCTCGAAGAGAAGGGACACCCGGCCTTAACCATGGAGTCAATGCTTTAACTCCCCCTGGGAACTGACGGCCAGCAGTTTCTGTCGCGGTTAAGATCGTGGATCACGGAGGGAGGGCACCCCGCCATCGCAGCCCTCCCTCCGGCCACCGCGACCTGCGGTCTGAAGACCCTGATGAAGCGGGGAGTACTGAGCAGTTTAAGACCTAGAAAAGGAGGAGATCACTTTTGGGTCTCACAGGATTAGATATCTACAAACAATTGCCAAAAAAGAACTGTGGTGAATGCGGGCCGCCAACCTGTCTCGCCTTTGCCATGTCACTGGCGTCAGGCAAGGCTGCTCTTGATGCCTGCCCCTATGTCAGCGACGAAGCCAAGGCAGCCCTTGACGCCGCGTCAGCGCCCCCGATTAAGCTGATTAAGGTGGGGAGCGGCGACAGCGCCCTTGAGATGGGTGATGAGACAGTGCTGTACAGGCACGAGAAGACCTTCTTCCATCCCTGCGGTGTCGCGGTAGCGGTTTCCGATACCCTTGACGATCAGGCGCTGCAGGAGAAGCTCGCTGCAGTGGCAGATCTCGTATTTCACCGGGTTGGCCAGGAGTACACCATCGATCTCGTGGCCCTGAAGAATGATTCTGGCAGCGCTGAGGCCTTTAAGTCGGCAGCCAAGGCAGTTGTGGACAATACGGAACTATCCATGGTGCTGATTACCGATGATGCCGATGCCATGGCCGCCGCGGTTGAAGTGGCGGCGGGACGACGTCCCCTGCTCTGCGGGGCTAATGCCGATAACTACGAGGCCATGACGGGCCTGGCCAAAGAGGCCGGTCTACCCCTTGTTGTCAAGGGTAACGGCCTTGATGATACCGCTGAACTCATCACGAAGGTCGAGGAACTCGGCCACAAGGATATCGTAATTGATAGCGGCCAGCGCGAAACCGCTGCCGTCCTCGCTGACCTGACGCAACTGAGACGGCTGGCTATCAAGAAGAAATTCCGGACCTTTGGGTATCCGGCTATCGCCTTTACCAGCGAAGAGGAGCCACGGGCAGAGGTACTGCAGGCCAGTGTCTATATGGCCAAGTACGCGAGCCTGATTGTGGTCGCCACTGATGACAAGGCCCATTTACTGCCGGTACTGGCGTGGCGCCAGAACGTCTACACCGACCCGCAGAAGCCAATCCAGGTCGAGGCCAAGCTTCACGAGGTGGGCGAGGTTAACGACGAATCGCCCTTCTACGTAACTACGAACTTCTCCCTCACCTACTACACTGTTGAGGGTGAGGTAGAGACCAGCAAGGTTCCTTCCTACATTCTGCCGGTACATACTGATGGCACCTCGGTTCTCACTGCCTGGGCCGCCGACAAGTTCACCGGCGAGAAGATTGCCGAAGCCATCAAGTCCTCGGGGATTGAGGACAAGGTCAAACACCGCGAGGTCATCATCCCCGGCTATGTAGCGGTTCTCAGCGGAAAGCTGCAGGAGGCCTCGGGTTGGAAGGTAGTTGTTGGCCCTCAGGAGGCCGCCGGCATTCCAGGCTTCGTTAGGGACAGGTTCGCCAAATAGGATAGGGATATGTAGAGGTACTCAGGAGAGACGGTGAGGTACCTTACGGTGAGGTGCTTTACACAGAAGGCGGGATAGCTTTGGAGCTCAAGTCATCCAAACACTTAGTCAAGATCCTACCAGAGGACGTTGAGATACAGGTGCCATCAGGTACCGCTCTCAGCCAAGTTGCTGCTATGGCCGGTATAGAGCTGAAGAGTGTGTGTGACGGCAGGGGAACCTGCGGCCGCTGCGCAGTGAAGGTGATCTCCGGTTCACCCACCCTTGGCGAGGGCAACCTCAGCGCCGCCAGGCGGGCAGAGGGATATGTCCTGGCCTGCCGCAGCCTTGTTGCGGGAGACCTTGAGGTGGAGATCCCGGCCGAGTCGCGCCTTGCTGAGCATGAGGTGCTGATGGAAGACACTGAAGAGCGCACCATCCTGACTGAGGAGACATTGCCGCAGGCCCCCAGCTATGATCTGAAGCCCGCTGTGGGGCAGCACCGGCTAACCCTGTCTGAGCCGACACTGACGGAGAATGCCAGCGACCTGGCCCGACTCCGGGCTGGCCTGTCAAAGGAGGCTGGGATTCAGGCTGAGTGCACCAACCTTGACCTGCTTCAGAGGCTTCCCGATCTGCTGCGCGCCGGGAAATGGCAGGTGACTGCGAGAACATCGCCCTGCCTACCCGGTGGGGCCGATGAGCTATTGGACGTTGTTTCCGGCAGCGATGAGGACTTAAAGGCCTATGGCCTTGCCGTGGACATCGGCACAACATCCAACGTTGTCCACCTGGTTGATCTTACTACCGGGCTTACCGTTGACAGGGCTGGAACCTATAACCGTCAGGCGCGGTTTGGGGCCGATGTCATCACCCGGATAATCCATGCGGTGGAGCACGATGACGGCCTTTCTCAGCTGCAGCAGGCAGTTGTGGGAACCCTCTCTGGCCTCATATCGGAGATGACGGAAGGCAACGGGGTTAACCCCGAGGATATTCTAGCAGTAATGGTGGCGGGCAACACAACAATGGCCCACCTGTTCCTGGGGATACAACCCAGGTACATCAGGGCTGAACCCTACATTCCGGCGGCCAATGAGTTTCCCATGGTTCGCGCTGGAACCCTGGGGTTGCCCGTGAATCCTGTGGCGCCGGTGTTCACCTTCCCGGCGGTTGCTAGCTATGTGGGGGGAGACATTGTATCAGGTGTTTTGGCTACCGGCATGGCGGAGAGCGAAGAGATCAGCCTTCTGATTGACATTGGAACAAACGGCGAGATGGTTTTGGGCAACCGCGACTGGCTCATCAGTTGCTCCTGTTCCATGGGGCCTGTATTTGAGGGGGGTGGCATCGCCTGCGGGATGCGGGCCGTGCCGGGGGCCATTCAACGGCTCAGGATTGACCCCGTTACCTACGATGTCAAATACTCCACGGTGGGTGGGGCCCCTGTTAAGGGTGTTTGCGGCAGTGGACTTATCGACCTGCTGGCGGCCCTTCACAAGGCCGAAATCATCGACAGAACCGGCCAGTTCCAGGCAGTTAGCAGCAACCGCTATCGGAAGGGTGACAACGGTCCCGAATTCGTCTTGGCCTGGGGTTCGAAGGAGGGAGTCGGCCAAGATATCGTAATTACTGAGGCCGATGTAAAGAACCTGATGCGGGGGAAGGCGGCGCTGTATGCTGGTATCCGTTCAATGCTCAGGTCGCTTGACCTGGACCTGGATATTGTTGAGAACATCTACATCGCCGGCGGTTTCGGGAACTACCTCCACATAACCGACGCGGTGGCCATTGGGATGCTCCCGGACATTGACCCGGACAGGTACAGATTTGTTGGCAACACATCGATCAAGGGGGCCAGGTTGGCCCTGCTCTCAAGGGATGCATGGAGTGACGCCCTTGCGGTGGCTGCTAAGATGACCTATCTTGAGCTGTCCGCTGGCAACACCTTTATGGATGAATTCATGTCGGCGATGTTCCTGCCGCACACCGACTTGACACTGTTTCCGAACGTGGCTTTGAGCTGAGGAGATGGAAGGCGACGAGGAGGGGTAAGGTGCCTATAAACATTGCTGTAGCTGGTAAGGGTGGTACCGGGAAGACCACCTTTGCCGCTCTTCTCATCAAGCACCTCGAAGCGAACAAGAAGAAAGCCATTCTGGCGGTAGATGCTGACCCCAACTCAAATCTGCATGAGGCCTTGGGATTGGAGCTGGGTGAGACGATTGCGGACTTCCTTGACGACACCAAACAAGTGGGGCTCCTGCCAGCCGGGATGACAAAGACTCAGTACATCCAGTACAAGCTACAGTCCTCGATTATCGAGACCAAGAATGTCGACCTGCTGTCCATGGGCGCCCCTGAGGGGCCAGGGTGTTACTGCTATCCCAATGATCTATTGCGGCAGCACCTGGAGAATATCAGCAGTGGCTACGACTATATGGTGGTTGACAATGAGGCTGGGCTTGAGCACCTGAGCCGGAGGGTGGCGCAGAATGTAGACCACCTCTTTGTCATCAGCGACCCCACCGCCCGTGGGGTTCGTTCGGCGGCCAGGGTCCACGATATCATTAAGAAGCTCAGTATCAAGATTGACAACCTCTACCTGGTGATTACCAGGAGCACCCCTGAGGCGATTACTCCCCTGCAGCCCGAGATTGACAAGGCTGACCTGCAGGTGATTGGCACTATCCCTCGCGACGAGGAGCTGGAGAGATTGGACCTGGAGGGTAGGCCGCTGGTGGAGCTTCCTGGTGATGCCAAGGCTGTGGCTGCAATCAGACGGATAGCTGAAGAGATTGGGCTCTAATCAACGAGAAGTGAGCATAAAGCACAAAGGAATTCCTTCCGTGAACTACTTCGATAGAGAATAAGGTCTTTACAGAGAAAAGGAGGATGAGCGGTGGCTGTCGAGATTGTAAAAGAACGTCATTCCAGCCAGGTCCGCGAGGTAGTACTGGGCGCGACTGAGGAAGAGGGTGGGACCCGCGCTGCTGTTGTCACTGTCGGTGGCGATTCAACCCTTCCCTTCCTGCATTTTGAGGGTGAGATGCCCAACCGTCCGGTGATAGCCATGGAGATTACCGACGTGGAGCCAAGCTGGCACGAGAGCTTGAAGGAGAACTTCAGGGATGTCATCGGTGATCCCGCTGCCTGGGCTCAGAAGTGCGTTCAGGAGTTTGGAGCCGATATCATCTACTTGAGCCTGATTGGCACTGATCCCGATGGAGCCGACAGGACCCCCGACCAGGCGGCAGAGACCCTGCGGCAGGTACTGGAAGGCGTGGGTGTGCCCCTGATTGTGGTCGGGAGCGGGGATTTTGAGAAGGACAACGAGGTCATGCCTGTTGTCGCAGAGGCCGGGGCTGGCGAGAACCTGCTCATGGGTGTGGCCGAACAGGATAACTACAAGACCCTGACGGCCGCCTGTATGGTTCACAAGCACAGTATTGTCGCCCAGTCTCCCATTGATATCAACATCTGCAAGCAGCTCAACATTTTGATCAATGAGATGAACCTACCCCTAGACCGGATTGTGATTGACCCCTCTGTCGGGGCCTTGGGATACGGTATTGAGTACACCTACTCCATTATGGAGCGGATCCGGTTGGGGGCCCTTCAGGGCGATTCAATGCTGGCAATGCCGGTAATCTGCGGTATCGGTTACGAGGCCTGGAGAGCCAAGGAGTCATATGCCCCTCAGGGCGATTTCCCAACCTGGGGTGACCAGGGCGAAAGGGCGGTTCTGTGGGAGGCGGCAACTGCAGTGGACTTCTTGCAGGCTGGAGCCCACATTCTGACCATGAGGCACCCCGAGGCTGTCAAGCTTGTCAGGAGTCAGATAGACGCCCTGATGAAGTCAAACCAGTATTAGCCTGCCGGCGTTGAGTCATCGCCACTTAAGATACACTGTTCAGCGTGATGACGGCAGCGCCAGCGGGTGTGACGAGGGTGAATAGCGAGAGGAGGAACCCCCAGTGATTATGATTGGTGAACGGATTAACGGGATGTTCCGCGATATCCGCAAGGGCATCCAGCAGATGGACCCAAAGCCTCTGCAGAAATGGGCAAAGAAGCAGGAAGAGGCGGGAGCTGACTACCTTGACGTCAACACGGGTCCGGCCACCGATGACAAGGTAGGGGCCATGAAGTGGATGGTCGAGGTAGTGCAGGAGGTCTCAGATGTGCCTCTGTGCCTTGACTCAACCGACTATAATGCTATTGAGGCAGGGCTACAGCTCTGCAAGCGGCCCGCCCTGATTAACTCAGTGCCAGCTGAGATGCCGAAGATGGAAAGGGTCTTTACGATGGCCAAGGCCCACAACGCCAAGGTCATCGGCCTGGCCATGAACGAGAAGGGTATTCCCAAGGACTCCGATAACCGCATTGCCCTGGCAATGGAACTGGTAGCGGTTGCCGACGGCTTTGGTATACCCATGGAAGACCTGTTCATTGACCCCTTGATCCTCCCTGTTAATGTGGCGCAAGACCACGGCCCTGAGGTTCTTGAGACCATTCGCCAGGTTAAGCTCCTGGCCGACCCGGCGCCAAAGACCGTCGTCGGGTTGAGCAACGGCTCACAGGGCTGCGTGGATCGGCATTTGGTGGACCGCACCTTTGCCGTCATGGCAATGGCCTGCGGGCTTGACGCCGCCATTATGAATGTTGATGATGACCAGTTGGTTGAGGTCATCGCTACAGCCAGGATTATCCTGAACAAGGATGTCTACTGTGACTCCTATGTCAAGGTATTCCGCAAAAGTGGATGATTGACGGCGACGGAGCCTAGGCGGCTACGAGCTGGAAGGCGGTGAGGACGTGTCAGTGCTAAACACAGCGCAGACTGCAGCCAGGAGCGGAGCCTTCCTGTCCGATGTTGAGCTCCACTCCGGACAGGCGGTTTCCCTCTGCTATCAGTGTAAGAAGTGTACCGCTGGCTGTCCAGTCAACAGAGAGGCCGATTGGAAACCCCATGTCCTGATGCGCCTGGTTCAGTTGGGCGCTGGGGAGCAGCTGCTCTCCAGCGACATGGCCTGGCTCTGCGTGGGGTGCGGTACCTGCGCAGCCCGCTGCCCCAATGAGATTGATATCTCTCGGGTGGCGGACTATCTTAAGCAAGCGGTGGTGCGCTCAGGAGGGGTCTCAAGGAAGAGTCCAATCCCTGCTTTTCATAGGGCCTTTCTGGCACCTGTCAAGATAACGGGACGGGCATATGAGTTAGGCATGACCGCAAGTTTCAAGCTGCAGACCGGAAAGTTCCTGGATGATATGATCATGGGCCTGAAGATGCTGGCCAAGGGTAAGCTCAAACTGGCGCCCAGCGGCATCAAGGCCCGCCAGGAGGTTGCGGCCCTGTTCCAGAGGGCAGAAGCCCTGGAGAAGACGGCGAAGGCCGGTGGCAGCGGGGAGAAGGGCGGGCCCGTAAAGGGCGGCAAGGGAGATCCAAACGCCGTTGAGATGGGGGGCAAGACCGATGACCGTTAGCTATTATCCTGGTTGTTCTCTACACTCGACGGGTATCGAATACGACCTATCCTTTAAGGCGGTAGCAAGGGCTCTGGGGGTGGAGATGGTTGAGCTTGACGACTGGAACTGCTGTGGAGCCAGCTCAGCTCACGGCTCAAGTGAGTTCCTATCGCTAGCCCTTCCCCTGCGCAACCTGGTCAACGCCGAGGCGCAAGGGCTCCCTGTGCTAGTGCCCTGCGCCGCCTGTTATAATCGCCTCCGGGTGGCTCACCACGAGACCGTCACTGGGACCCAGGAAGCGCGGGCCGCCAACGATGAACTGCAACGCCTGATTGGCCAGGACTATAAGGGTAGGAGCAGGGTGATACACCCCCTGGAGTTCCTGACGGCGCCAGCGTTGGTTGAGTCAATCGGGGCGTCCCTGAAGGGCGGCGGCCTTAAGGGGCTGAAGGTCTGTTCCTACTATGGCTGCTTGCTACAGCGGCCTGAAGAGGCTGTGGCCTTTGAAGACCCCGACAACCCAACAAGTATGGATCGATTAATGGATGCTGCCGGGGCCCAGGCCGTTGACTGGAGTTACAAGACGGACTGCTGTGGAGCGGGCTTGACCATGGCGCGACAGGATGTTGTGTCGAGGCTTTCAACGACAGTGGTTGAGGCCGCGCTAGAAGCAGGGGCCGAGGCGATAGTTACGGCCTGCCCCCTGTGTCACGCCAATCTGGATACGAGACAGGATCCCGACGGCCAGCGCCTCCCGGTCTATTATTTCACGGAATTACTCGGGGCGGCCATGGGCCTTGATGATGTTGGCAAATGGGTCTCCAAGCACCTCACTGAGGCCAGGAGGCCCCTGGCGATGCTTGATATTCTCTAACTAGGGTGTGAGACATATGACCATTAAGCGCAATTTGGCGCCGGGGAAGGACCGGATTGGGTCCGTCCTGGTGGTCGGCGGTGGCATTGCCGGCATGCAGTCAGCATTAGATCTGGCTGAAGCGGGCTACCTTGTCCATGTGGTGACAAGCGAGTCCTCTATTGGCGGTAAGATGGTTCGCCTCGATAAGACCTTTCCAACCAACGAGTGCGCGATGTGCCTCTTGGGACCGAAGATGACCGACTGCCAGGGACACCCCAACATCCGTCTCTACTCAAAGGCTACCCTTGAGGATCTCACAGGAGACTCGGGTGATTTTAAGGCCAGGGTTCGCCTGAAGCCACGCTATGTGGATGTAGATGAGTGTACCGCCTGCGGCGACTGTGAGGAGGTCTGCCCTGTTGAGGTCTACGACCCCTTCAATGAGGGGATGTCGACCTATAAGGCCATCAACAGGCTCTTCCCACAGGCAGTTCCCAATGCCTACATGATTGAGAAGAGGGGTATAGCTCCCTGCCGCGACACCTGCCCCGCTGGGACCAACGCTCAGGGCTATGTAGCCCTGATCTCCCAGGGGAAGTTCGCGGAGGCCCTCGAGGTGGTATATCGCCGCATGCCCTTCCCGGGGATCTGTGGACGGATCTGTCACCATCCCTGCGAGGATGAGTGTAACAGGATAGAGGAAGATGGAGAGCCAGTATCGATCTGTACCCTGAAGCGGGCGGCCGCCGATTATGGATGGGAAGACTGGGTCAAGGAGCGCCGGCAGCAGGCCGCGGAGAGCAGCCACGATGGCGAAGACCGTGGGTCTGTTGGTGTTATTGGCGCGGGCCCGGCTGGATTAACAGCCGCCTATGACCTTCGCCAGGCTGGCTTTAGCGTAACAGTCTATGACGGCCTGGAGAAGCCCGGCGGGATGATGAGGTCGGGCATTCCCCGTTATCGCCTGCCAGAGGAGATTGTTGACAGAGAGACGGAGTTCATACTTGACGAAGGGATAGAGTTTATTGGAAATACCGTGGTTGGCCAGGACATAACCCTGTCTGAGCTCAAGGACCGGCACGACGCTGTTCTAATTGCGGTGGGGGCCGGAAAGAGCCGCAGCCTGCCGATTGAGGGTATAGACGCCGAAGGCGTATTCCTGGGCCTGGACCTGCTCAAGCAGGTGTCCCTGGGTGAGGAAGCCAGCATCGAGAAACGGGTCGTTGTAATCGGCGGCGGCAACGTTGCAATGGATACGGCCCGGACAGCCCTGCGGGTTGGGGCCGATCAGGTTACCGCTGTGTGCCTTGAGGGCAGAGATGAGATGCCTGCCCATGAATGGGAGATAGCAGAGGCCCTTGACGAGGGCGTCGCCATTGACCCCTCCTGGGGGCCGGTGCGCATCATCACCGCGGAGGGCAAGGTAACAGGAATCGAGGTCCAGAGATGCACCAGGGTCTTCAATGATGAAGGCCTCTTCAGCCCGGAGTTTGATGAGGAGACACGGAAGGTCATTGACTGTGACACCGTTGTCGTGTCAATTGGCCAGCAGGCAGACCTGTCCTTCATTGATGTTGAAGACATTGCCTGGCGGCGAGGCCCTTCTGGGGCCGCGGTGCCACTGAAGGAGCCCTTCTTCGCCTGTGGTGACGCTGTTCATGGACCCTCTTCTGTTGTGGAGGCTGTGGCTGCTGGGCACAACGTAGCAGAGGCCATAGTGGCCTATTTTGATGGCACCGAATTCCAGCAGGAGAACCTGGATTTGACCAGTGGACGCCGGGTTGAGACGGTATCCAAGCTATCGACCTGGGGTGAACCCCGCTATCTCTCGCTTATCAGCAGAGACGGGGTGCTGGTCCGGGAGGACTTGCAGCAAGAAAAATTGACCCCACCAGATAATGTGCCGATTGACCCCGCGCCGCGTCATGACCAGCAGGTCCGCGACGGCAGCGATCGGGCCAAGAGCTTCGTTGAGGTCAACCTGGGGTACTCTCGCGAGGAGGCCATTGCAGAGGCGTCAAGGTGCCTGAACTGCGGGATCTGCTCTGAATGCTTGCAGTGTGTTGAGGCCTGCGAGAAGAAGGCCATTCACCACGAACAGACCGAAGAGATCCTGGAGCTGCCAGTGGGCTCGGTCATTCTTGCCCCTGGTTTCGACCTCTATGATGCAGCCCTGGCGGGAGAGTACGGCTATGGGCGCCACAAGAACGTGATTACCAGCCTGGACTTTGAGCGACTCCTGAGTTCAACGGGGCCGACAAGGGGAGAGGTACTGAGGCCATCTGACGGACACCACCCCGAGAGGATCGCGTTCATTCAGTGTGTGGGGTCCCGGGATCTAAGCTGTGATGCGGAGTACTGCTCCTCCATCTGCTGTATGTACTCGACCAAAGAGGCCATTATCGCCCGGGAGCACGATTCCCGGATTGAGCCCACGATTTTCTACATAGACATGAGGGCCTTTGGCAAGGGCTTTGATCGCTACGTTGAGTCCGCCAAGGCCCAGGGAATACGGTATGAGAGGGCCATGGTCTCGGCAGTGAAGGAGAATCCGGCCAACGGCAACCTGCGCCTCGAGTACTGGCAGGGTGGAGAGATTGTTGTGGAAGAGTTCGACATGGTGGTCCTCGCCACCGGTGTCCGGCCCCCGGCATCAGCAGGAGAGTTGGCGGGAGCGGCGGGCTTTGAGTTAGATCACTACGGCTTTGCCCGCACCGAGCTGTTTGAGCCCACGGAGACCACCCGCCCCGGGGTATTTGTCGCCGGCGCCTTCCAGGGGCCGCGGGATATCCCCGAGACTGTGATGAACGCCAGCGCGGCGGCGGGAACGGCGGGAGCCTTCCTGGCCGAAGTGAGGGGCTCAATGGTGGAACCTAAGCGGTATCCGCCAGAGCGCGACGTCAGCCAGGAGGAGATGCGGGTAGGGGTGTTTGTTTGTCACTGTGGCATCAACATTGGCTCGATAGTTGATGTCCCGGCGGTTGTGGAGAATGCCAGATCCCTGCCAGGGGTGGCCCATGCTGAGGAAGCCCTCTACACCTGCTCGCAGGATAACCTCAAGCACATCAAGGAGGTCATCGACGAACACCAGCTCAACCGGGTTGTGGTGGCATCCTGCACCATCCGGACCCACCAACCCCTGTTCCGAGAGGCCCTGCGTGAGGTGGGGCTGAACCAGTTCCTGTTTGAGATGGCAAACATCCGCGACCAGTGTTCCTGGGTTCACCGCAATGACCCGGCCATGGCCACAGAGAAGGCCCATGACCTGGTTGGAATGGCGGTAGCCAAGGTCAAACACCACGAACCCCTGCAGATGCAGCCGGTTCCCGTGGTTCAGAGGGCCCTGATCATTGGTGGTGGGGTGGCTGGCATCAGCGCGGCCCTGGCAACGGCTGAGCAGGGCTATCCTGTCTACCTCGTGGAACGCGAGGCGGAGCTGGGCGGTATGGCGCGCAGGCTGCGCCGCACCGTTGGTGGCGACGATATCCAGGCCTTCCTGGTGGATTCGATAAGCGCCGTTGACAATAACCCCCTCATTGAGGTCATGACCTCAAGCGAGATTGTGGACTTTGGTGGCCATGCCGGGCACTTCAAGACAACAATCAGGCAGCGCACCGGCCCTGAGGGTCGAGCCGATACCATGCGCGAGCTTGAGCACGGCGTGATTATCGTGGCCACGGGCGGCAAGGAGCTGCAACCCGAGGAATACGGTTTCGGCCAGCACCAAGGGGTCGTTACTAATGTCCAATTTGAGGAGGCAATGGCCGATGGCCTGATAGACAGGCCGGAGGCGGTAGCCTTCATCCAGTGTGTCGGTTCTCGCGAAGGAGAGGGCATGTACTGCAGCAGGACCTGCTGTACCCACTCTCTGAAGAACGCCATCGCTGTCAAAGAGGCGAACCCGGAAGCCATGGTCTATGTACTCTACAGGGAGCTGCGCTCCTACGGCCTGAAGGAGCAGTATTACCGGGAGGCCAGGGAGAAGGGGGTAGTCTTCCTGCAGTTCCCCGATGAAGATAAGCCGGAGGTATCCATCGACGGTGACGGCGACCTGCATATCACTGTCTTTGATGAAGCCACCGGGGTTGCCGTGAGTATTAACCCTGAATACCTGGTGCTGGCGGCAGGGACGGTTCCCGCCGATGGGTCTCAGGAACTGGCAACCCTCCTCAAGGTGCCTACCAATGACGATGGTTTCTTCCTGGAGACCCACATCAAGCTGGCGCCAATGGATTTCCCTTCCCAGGGCATCTTCCTTTGTGGCGCCGGTCACTCGCCCAAGTTCATTGATGAAAGCATCTACCAGGCCCAGGGGGCTGTGGCACGGGCCTGTACCATTCTGTCCAAGGACCACTTGATGGTGGGAGGGGTTGTGGCTGTTGTTGATCCCGACAAGTGCGCCGCCTGCCTCACCTGTGTCCGGGTTTGCCCCTTCAGTGTCCCCAAGATCAACGAAGATGAGGTAGCCGAGATAAACGCGGTGCAGTGCCACGGGTGTGGCAACTGCGCTGCCGACTGCCCAGGCAAAGCCATCCAGTTGCAGCACTACAATGATGAGCAGCTCGTGGCGAAGATCGCCGGGCTCTTTGAGGGGGTGTCTGACTGATGAGCGGCACTTTTGAACCAAAGATAGTGGCCTTTAGCTGCTACTACTGCGCCTACTCCGCCGCTGACCTGGCTGGCTCGATGCGGTTGCAGTACCCGGCCAACATCCGGATCATTGAAATCCCCTGCACCGGGAAGGTTGAGCCAAAGCTGCTCTTGAAGGCCTTTGAGGACGGCGCCGACGGCGTCTATGTGGCAGGCTGCATGGAGGGAGACTGCCACTTTCTTGAGGGGAACTACCGGGCCAAGAAGCGGGTTCAGCGGGTTAAGGAGATCCTTGATGAGGTTGGGATTGGCGGGGAGCGCCTCGATATGTTCAACCTCTCCGCCGCTATGGGATCACGCTTTGCCGAGGTGGCCAAGGTGATGACCGAGCGCATTAAGGAACTGGGGCCCAGCCCCATCAACGCTGAGGAGAAATCGGGCTTAACCGGCAGCCCTGGCCCTGACGCCAGGGGGCGGTTGAGCGAGCATATAGAGGGAGATAGACTCGAAGAGAAGGTAGGTGACACCGCATGATTGTCGCTGAGCAAAAGCGCCTTGAAGAGATCTCCAGTCTGATCAGTGACGCAGCAAAGGTACTGATAGTCGGATGCAAGGAATGTGTCACCGTCTGTCTGGCTGGTGGTGAGAGAGAGGTCGAGATTCTGGCCTCAACCCTTAACCTGAAGGGTAAGGCCGATGGTAATCCGATAGAGATCGTAACCCACACCCTGCAGCGGCAGTGTGAGCCGGAATATGTCAAGGAACTGGAGAGAGTCTTGGACCGGGAGGAAGGCATCGATGTCATTCTCTCCCTGGGCTGTGGAGTAGGGGTTCAGTTCATCGCGGAGCACTATCCCGACTACTGGGTTGTGCCCGGACTCAATACGACCTTTGCCGGTGGGACCCTGGAGGAGGGCAAGTGGGCGGAACGCTGCGGACTGTGCGGTGAGTGTGTTCTCCATCGAACCGGCGGCATCTGCCCGATAATCCGGTGTTCAAAGAGCATTCTCAATGGCCCCTGCGGTGGTTCCCAGGACGGAAAGTGCGAGGTGGATGATGGTGTTGACTGCGCCTGGCAGCTCATCTACGACCGTCTCAAGGGACTGGGGCGCCTCGAACTGCTAACCGTGTTGGAGCCCCCAAAGGACTGGTCAAAGGCCAGGCACGGAGGTCCCCGCGCAGTGGTTAGAGAGGATGTGAGGCTATGAACGCCCTGGTTGATAAGGGCGCTGATGGCGCCATGAAGAGCGGCAGCAACCTGGAGCGAGTCCTCCGATCTGGGCACTTTGCGGTGACCGCTGAGGTCGGGCCTCCTCAGAGCGCGTCTTCAAAGGGCGTCATCAAGCACACAAAGCACATGAAGGACTACTGTGATGCGGTGAACCTTACCGATAACCAGACAGCGGTTGTGCGCCTCTCAAGCATCGCCGCGGCGGTCCACGTCATAAATAGCGGAGCGGAACCGGTAATCCAGATGACATGCCGCGACCGGAACCGGATCGCCATGCAGAGCGACCTGTTGGGGGCATATAGCCTTGGGGCCAGGAACATTCTCTGCCTCAGCGGAGACCACCAGTCCTTTGGCAACCACCCAACTGCCAAGAACGTTCATGACATCGACTCCATTCAGCTGGTCAAGATGATAAAGGACATGAGAGACGAGAAGAGGTTTGTCTGCGGTGACGACATCAAGGCCAACGAGCCGCGGTTCTTCATCGGCGCCGCTGCCAATCCCTTTGCTGATCCCTTTGAGTTCCGGGTGGTTCGCCTTGCCAAGAAGGTGAATGCCGGGGCGGACTTCATCCAGACCCAGGCGGTCTACGACCTTGAACGCTTTGAGGAGTGGATGAAGGCGGTCCGCGAGGCCGGCCTCCATGAGAAAACTCACATCCTGGCCGGGGTTATTCCACCAAAGTCCGCCGGGGCCTTGCGGTATATGAAGAAGGTTCCAGGGATGATGATCCCCGATCACCTGATTGAGCGTATGAAGAAGGCCGAAGATCCCAAGGAGGAAGGCGTCAAGCTCTGCGTCGAAATCATTGAGGCCCTCAAGGGCATCGAAGGGGTAAGCGGGGTTCACATCATGGCCATCATGTGGGAGGATATTGTGCCGGAGGTAGTAGAACGGGCCGGGCTCTACCCCAGGCCTGAGGTTGCCGCGGGGGAGCAGACGGCGTAGTTTTCATCGAAGCAGTAGACTACACTTGCGGCCAGCAGTGACCAGTAGTAAGTCGGTGACGAATTACTAAGAACACTATGTAGTATGTGAAGCCCCCCGGGGATCCCTGGGGGGCTTAGTGTTGTGGGGTGCTTTCTCGTGCCACTTCCATGGGTGCCTGTCGAAGATTGCTGGGCATTGCGGTGATAAGCCGGGGGTTTCTTTACATAAGGAAGGTTTAAGGGAAGGGTTAGACGGTTACCTTCGTGAATTAATATAGGGGAAAGTGATTAAAAGACGGCTGAAAGACGGGATAACACTTCTGACAGGTGAAAGGAGGATCTGCTTTGGGTAAACTGCTGAGGATTAACATGACCAACAATACCGTGACCTTTGAGGAACTCCCTGAGAAATATCGTCTTTTGGGAGGACGGGCATTGACATCAAGCGTTGTGGCGGACGAGGTGCCGCCTCTCTGCCATCCTCTCGGGCCCAACAACAAACTTGTGGTGGCCCCCGGGTTGCTGGCAGGGTCCATCGCTCCTAGCTCGGGGCGTATCTCTGTCGGTGGCAAGAGCCCCCTTACCGGTGGCATCAAGGAGTCCAACGCCGGCGGCCTGCCCGGACAGAAGCTTGGTAAGCTCGGGATCCGGGCGGTTGTTGTTGAGGGGAAACCGGAAAAAAACAAAGCATACATACTAAAAATAGACGCAGCTGGGGCAGAGCTTATCCCTGCCGATGATTTTAAGAATAAAGGAATGTATGAAACCAATGAGCTCCTCTGGGAGCGCTTTGGCAAGGTTGGCATTCTGGGCATTGGCCCCGCTGGTGAGATGGGTCTTCTGAACGCCGGGATATCCTGCAACGACATGGAGAACGGCCCGGGCCGCTACGCTGGCCGCGGCGGGCTGGGAGCGGTAATGGGTTCCAAGGGCCTTAAGGCCATAGTGGTGGACGACACCGATGCCCCGGGCTTTAAGGTTGCCAACAAGGAACTCTTCGACAAGGGTCGCAAGGCCCTGGCAGACGCCTTGAAAAACCACGCCGTAACCGGTGAGGCCCTTCCAACCTTCGGCACCGCCGTTCTCATCAACATCATGAACGAGGCCGGTGGGCTCCCCACCCGGAACTTCCGCGAGGGCCGCTTTGAGGGCGCCAGCAAGATCAGCGGCGAGACCATTAACGAATGGTCCAAGACCCGCGGCGGGAAGGTAGGGCACCCCTGCCACCCCGGATGCGTCATCCGGTGCTCTAATGTGGTTGCCCATCCCGACGGTTCCCCCCATGTGGCTCCCTTGGAGTACGAGTCGGACTGGGCCCTTGGCGCTAACTGCGGCATTGATGACCTGGACAAAATCGCTGAGCTCAACAGGATATGTAATGATGCCGGCATCGATACCATCGAGGCCGGATGTACCCTTGCCGTTGCCATGGAGGGCGGTCTCGCCGACTTCGGTGATGGCGACAGGGCGATAGAGCTTCTCAATGAGGTTGCCATGGGTTCACCCCTGGGACGGATCCTGGGCAATGGCACCGAGTTTACTGCCAAGGCCTTCGGTGTCTCAAGGGTTCCCGTTGTCAAGGGCCAGTCAATGCCGGCCTATGAACCGCGGGCGGTTAAGGGCATTGGCGTTACCTACGCTACCTCAACCATGGGAGCCGACCACACTGCAGGTTATACCATTGCCCCTGAGATCCTCGCCGTGGGCGGGGAATTGGATCCCCTGGATGCTGCAGGCAAGGGCGATCTGGCCCGGGCCTTCCAGGCGACGACAATGTTTATCGATAGCACAGGGTACTGCCTCTTCATTGCCTTTGCCATTCTGGATATACCTGAAGGGTTCCAGGGCATGGTGGACACAATGAACGCGGTCCTTGGTACCGAGTGGACAGCTGACGATGTCTATGCCCAGGGCCTTGAGTGGCTGAAGAGGGAGCGGATGTTTAACGAGGCTGCCGGCTTCACCAAGGAAGATGACAGGATACCCGAGTTCATGCTGGAAGAGAAGCTACCCCCCCACAACACCACCTGGGATGTAAGCGAGGCAGTGCTGGACAGTGTTCACGATTACAGTGATACCGGAGATGAAGGAGACGAGGTTGCGGGTTAGGTGGTAGTGAGAAGATGCGAGATGGGCCAGTGAACACCTCAAACGCAGCGGTAGAGGTTCACCTCTACGGTGGGTTCCGAGGGCTGGCTGGGTCCTCCAGCGGTGTTCAGGATGATGCGGTGGTACTGATGGAGCTTCATGAAGGCGCCACGGTCCACGATGTCTTCCTGAGGCTTGGGATAGATCCCAGGGAGGTCAGCCATGTATTTGTCAATGCTCAGTATTCTTCGCCTCAGCGAGAGGTGAAGGGCGGCGACCGTCTCGGCATCTTCCCGCGTAACATGGCGGTCCTGTACCGCCAATACTTTGACAGGAAGGGCCCTGATGATGAATCCGCAGGCTGGAAGAGCCTGGCCAATGAGGGTCCTGAGGATGAAGAGAGAGGGAGAGGGGGAGGGGTTCAGATAGAGCTGCGCCTCTTCGCGTCCCTCCGGGATAAATACCCCGACATGCCTGGTTCAGGCGGGCAAGGGCTCTCAATGACCCTATCGGAAGGGACATCTGTTGCCCGGCTTCTAGACCGGCTTAACATCGGCCTTGACGTGGCCAAACTGGTCTACATTAACGGCCGGATGAAGGGCAAGGATTACGTTATAGTGGATGGCGACAGGGTCTCCATATTCCCTCCAATCGCTGGAGGATAGACATGAAGCGGCATAGAATAGAGTAAAGGCACAAAGGGCCCGCCACAGCTGTGTGGCGGGCCCTCTCGACGATAGCGACGGTGGGAAGGGTGGAACACTGTTGATGGGGTCAAGGACGACTTACGCCTTGCTGGCACTTCTGCTGGTTGCTGGGGGCATTGTGGGGATACTTGTCTACCCGAATTCACAGATACCAGGGTTGGACCTGGGCCACCGTGTCCACGGAGTTGACCCCGGCCACAGGACCAATGTCCTTATCATGGGCCTTGACCAGGTCAGCAACCTCACTGACACCATCATGGTAGCCAGTTTCGATACGATGTCGAAATCTGCCTCTCTGCTGTCCATACCCAGAGATACCCGGGTGTACCTGGCTGGTAGTGACAATCCGCGCTACGAAAAGATAAACGCGGCCTACCCTGACGGCGGTATCGACCTTGCCAGGTCTACGGTGGAGAGCCTTCTTGGCATCGAGATAGACTATTACCTGACAGTTGACATTGATGGGGTCTCGGCCTTTGTGGATTCCATCGGCGGAGTGGAGATAGAGGTTCTCTCTGACATGGACTACGATGACCCTACTCAGGATCTTCATATTCACCTCAGGGCTGGCCTGCAGGTCCTTGATGGGGACAAGGCCGTACAGTTCTTGCGCTATCGTTCCGGCTATGACGACGCTGACTTGGGACGCATCAGGGCGCAGCAATCGTTTCTGAGGGCCACGGCCAGGAAGCTAATAAACCCGGCGACGGTGTTCCGGCTTGACGATGTCGTCAGAAGCGCCTTTGAAATGGTTGAGACCGACATGCCCCTGCAGGAGATCCTGGCTGCGGCGGTGTCCCTCCGCATCCTGAACCTTGAGGACATCACAATGGAGACCCTGCCCGGTGAGAACCGACTGTTGGAGGGCGTCTGGTACATTGTTGTCAAGGCCGAAGAGGCGGCGCTGACTACAGACCGTCTCCTGTGGAGCATAGATAGAGAGACTAATGCTGGTATCAGGGTGGCTGTCTGGTACGATCCAGACCTGGCCGAGGCTGCAGAGGAAGCCATGGGTGGTCTTGCCAGGGCCGGCTTCGAGATTACTGAGGTTGTCACTGTGGAGGTACCTGAGGGCTTTGCTACCACTGTCATCACTCACCGGGGAGACAGGGACCACCTGGTGCGGGTGGCAAGGTCCCTGGCCCAGTACCTTGACGGGGGTAGGCCGGCGGCCAACCTTTTCGTTCGGAGTGATGCTGAGGTGGAGGCCGATGTAACGGTTGTTATTGGAAGGGATTTGGGACGCTAGTAGGTCAAGGAGGCCTTCTCTTGTGGGTGTTGATAGGCAATGACCTTTGCCGATACGAAACTGGGGCGACTACCCCTCTCCTATAAGACCGTACTGAAACACGGCACTGTGGAACTCGAGGAAAAGAGGTCAAGGTTTATCGCCAACGCATGGCCTGTTGAAAGCGAAGCCGAGGCCCTGGAGCGAATTGAGGCTGTGCGGAAGGAGCACCCCAGCGCTACTCACAACGTCCCGGCCTACCAGGTTGGATACCGTGGGAACCTACAGAGGTACTCCGACGATGGGGAACCCAGCGGCACCGCCGGAATACCAGTGCTGGACGTCTTGAGAAAGGGCGAGGTCCAGAACACGGTCGTTGTTGTGACCCGCTACTTCGGAGGGACCAAGCTGGGGGCAGGTGGGCTTGTCCGGGCCTATGGCAGCGCGGCCAGTGCTGGGGTTCGGGCGGCGACAGTGGTTACCATGAGGCTCTTCAAACGCCTGCTCGTTGAGGTGAGCTATGACCTCCTTGGAACGGTCCAGTATCGCCTTGAACAGATGGGGTTGCCCATTGAGGATATTGAGTATCTCTCCAGTGTCACCCTGACGGCGCTGGTACCCTTTGAGGATGTGGACACTGTCCGGCATACGGTAACAGGCCTCACCTCTGCTCAGGGCTCCTTTGCTGAAGGCGGATATGTCTTCATCCCCCAGGATGGTGACACCCTCCTGCCCCGGGCCAAAAGGGACCTTAAGCCATGAGTTGCCTCTGGCGTCGCCGGTGGCTCCTACTTGGCATCCTCCAATAGCTGCTTCAGGTCATCCTGGGAGAAGTGATAGTGGTCTCCGCAGAAATGGCACACAAGGTCGGCACCGGTTTCATCCTCCGCTATTTCCAACAGATCCTGGCGGCCCATGGCTATCAGGGCCCCCTCCAGGCGTTGTCGGCTGCAGCGGCACCTGTAGGCGATGGGTTCCTCGGCCAGGACCTTCAGGTCCATGTCTCCGGCCACAGCCTCTGCCAGGCCAAGGGCTGAATCGGCCTCACTGACCAGATTGGTAACTGAGGGCAGCGAATGGACCCGCTCCTCAACCCCGGCAAGGAGATCGTCGGGGGCTCCAGGAAGGGCGGTGATCTGATAACCCCCTGACGCCGATACATAGCCATCGCGGGCCACCATCACGCCCAGGGCCACCACGGCTGGCTTTTGCTCCGATATCGCCAGGTAGTAGGCGAGATCCTCGGCGATCTCTCCGCTGACAACGGGCACCATCCCTGTGTAGGGTTCCTTCAGGCCAAGGTCCTTGATCACGGTGAGATTACCTGTTGTCCCAACGGCGCCCTTCACATCGAGCTTCCCCGATGCGTTCAGGGGTAAGTGGGTGTGGGGGTGTCCCAGGTATCCCCGGACGGTGGCATCTGATTCCGCTACGGCGGTAACCCTGCCAAGGGGGCCACCTCCGTTTATATCTAGTGTGAGTGAGTTTCCTTTCTTAAGGGGGCTGGCAAGGAATAGCGCCCCTGTCAGCGCCCGTCCCATCGCCGCGCTGGCAGTGGGCCAGAGGTCGTGGCGCCTCTGGGCTTCAGCCGCAGTTTCAGTGGTGATAGCCGTGATGATGTTGAGAAAGCCGTCTGCTGCAGTAGACCGCAGCCTTATGTCGCTTGACATCCTTTCATCTCCTTCGTGGTGGGCACATCTCTATTATTCACAATAGGGGGTCAAAGATGTCAAGGGTTGTGTTTCGCAGTAATCGCTTTGTCAGCCAGGCAATCCCGGCAATGTCCTCGGTAATCATGTAGTCTGCGATAGTGGCATCGAAGAGGATGTTGGCGTTGCCGCTAACCTCGTCATCACCTTGCCAGAGGACATATATCACGGGTACCATGGGAAAGAACCAGAACAGAACTGATAGGTCCCCGCTGAACTCAACCGGGGTCCCCCCAATAGAAGTGGCAGCCCTCTCGAAGGCAGCTAGGCTCCCGGAAAAGGTTTCAGCGATTGGCTTGATCGCGGATCGGTGAAAGGCAGGATAGAAGAGGTGGCCACCTGGAACATCCTTAAAGGTGACGTACTGGTGGGAGAGGGGAGTCCCCTTAGAGTACCAGAGGTAGTTAGTGGCCATGATCTTGAGGCCGGTGGTTAAGCCCTCAGAGCCAGTGCCTCCGTCTTCATCATCGCCCACCACCCAGATCTTACCGGAGGGGTACTCTAATGCCAGTGAAAGGTTGCAGAGGGCCATATGAAATAGACCCCTGTCGCCATCCCACTGGACACCGGCCCTTGCGGCCATCTCAGTTGGCTCATGCTGGCGCAGTCGCTCCTGTGAGTGGTTAAGGGCAATCCTGTAGTTATTTGGTGTAGGTTCCTCCGCCATTTCATCGCCACCTACGGGTGGGCTTGCCCTCCGTTTCTTGGAGGAGGGTCTCTTCAACCTGCTGGGCCAGGGCAAGTATACCCTCCAGGTAAGAGCGAATCTCCTCTACCTTCATCGGTTCAGCGCTGAGGTGTAGTGAAACAGTTCGCCCAAAGACCCGGATCTGATCGACGCCAGGGCCTAGTCCCAGTTGGCGGACGATGGATTTTGTAGTGTCATTGAAGAGCACCTCAACCTCGTCCGGGAGCATATCAGAGAATAGGAAGAACTCCTCATCAAAGGCATTGTCACCTGTAAACACCCTCAGTCCGGGAACATACTGTGTGTTGTCCCACCTCTGGACAGTTACGGTCTGCACAGCAGCCCGGGGAAGATAGGCAGTGATGAGGGTGGTATAATCGCGCCTACCGAAGTTATGCGCTGACTGTAGGGTGTGGACCGAGTAGTAGCGCTCCCCAGAGGTGCCAAAGGCAGCAGGCCCCACTCGCTCCTCATCGTTGACCGAACGAATCAGGCGTTTCTTGGTGTCGGCCATCAGGTAGGAGGAACGGATTGTTGTGGATGACTCCACCACCTCGCCCTCAAGGCCTGCAACTGCCCCTACCAGTGCCGAACGGTACCTGCGCCAGTGCAGCATCATGACCAGGGCAAAGAAAGATCCTGTAACGATGCCTGACAGGAAGGCGATACTCAGGGCGACAGCCGTTGATACAAAGGGTATTACGGTAAAGAGGGTGAAACAGAAGACCGCCACCGTCGGAAGGTACCATGAGATCCTCACCCACTGCGCCAGGGCTCTACGGTTCAAAGCCCTGTGCAGTCTTCCGCGTAGTTCTTCGTTGTCCGTTGTCAACAGCCATAGCATGAAGGCCCCGGGAAGGACCACCAGGAGAACCATGGCGCTGTTGCCAGTTAGCACCGAGAGGCCAACACCCAAAACACCCAGGATCAGGATGGCGATGAGCAGGCTATTGTTCGTGTTCACGGAGCTCGCTCCTTTCTGAAGCTCTGTTTAGACCTGTGTTCCCCGTGTTACCCCTGACGAACCCCTGCCTTGCAGATATTGGCTATACTGAATGTTAAATCCTCCTCCCGTCTCCCGGGGGTTACCCTTTAAACGCAGAGACACCCCCAACATCCACATTGGCCATCTGCAGTAGCATTTTGAACTAGCAGTTGGAATTAAAGGTATATCTTTGGCAATCGATAATATGTATGTAACTCCGAGGTCAACTGCTCCTAACTTCTAGAAGGGAAGTGTGTCCATGGACTACGGTTTTTGGTTGAAGTATCCAATGCAGGACAAGGAATGGCTTAAGAAGGTTGCCATTGGCGGAGTAATCACCATAGTTCCGATCCTCAATGTCGCGCTGATTGGCTACTGGGCTGAGATCATCCGCAGTGTGTTGGAGGGCAGATCTGAAGAGCTACCGGCCTGGGATAACATCGGCGGTAAAATCATTGAGGGGTTTAAGATCTTTGTCGTCGGACTGATATACAGCATCGTTCCACTCATTATAGTGATGTCTGGCCAATCCCAGATGCTCAACACCGGGACCATTCCGGCCAGTTACGGGCTGGGAATGCTCCTGGGCCTTGTCATCGGCATCTTCGTCCCCATGGCCTATTTGCTGGTTATCAAGGAAGAGAGCCTTGGGGCCGCATTCCGGGTTGGTGAGGTGATCAAGAGAACCCTCCGCGTTATCGGCAAGCTGATTGTGGTGTGGCTCATCTACTTTGGTTTGAGCCTTGTCATCAGTATTGTATTCCTCGTCCCTGTGCTGGGCTGGATCGCTGGGCTGCTGGGCCTGGTCTATCTTACTATGGCATCGGGCGGGATATTTGCGGATCTCTATCGCCTATCAGAGAAGTCGGAGCCAGTTCAGGGATAGCCGACTGCAAATCCCGCTGGTGAATTCTCACCTCACTGGCCTCATTGAGGTGCAGTTAATATGCGGATATATGGAGTAGAGCCCTGGCCGGAATCAGTCCGGAGCAGAGCTCTACTTCATTGATTGCTTCATGGCTTACTTGATAGCTTCCAGGATCTTATCGAGGATGACCTCTTCAGGCGCAGCGCCCTCGACCTCTGCGGCGCCATCGTTGATGATTGTCTTTGGGACTCCAAACACGTTGTGCTTTTGGGCCAGTTCGGGATATTCCATCGCCTCAATCATTTCAGCGCGAATGTGGGGATTGGCCAGGGCCATCTGATGCGCCACGCGAACCGCGCGGGGGCAGTGTGGTCAGGTGGGGGTCACAAACACAGATAGCGTAACGTCCTGGTCAATGGCCTTGAGTCCTTCAATAGTCTCCTGGGATAGTCCCGGTGAGTCATTGCCGATATCGATAATGTCTTCTATGACGGTGCCAAACTCATATCCAGAGGGAATGCCGTAGAAGCGTACCCCCGTATCTGTACCGTCGTCCCGGACAAAGACTGTTGCGGGATAGCGCTCAATGCCCAAACGGGCGGCCTCCTCTGAATGGTTTTCGGCATCCAATATATCCAGGTGGATCCTGTCAGAGAGGCCGGCAACGTCCTCCAGCATCTCCCTGGTATCATCGCAGAACTCGCAGCCGTCTTCACGGCCAAAGAACTTCAGATGGGCATCGCCGTGGAGCTTCTCCTCAAACATCTCCCGAACCTTTTGTTTGTCTTCGTCGCCAATTCTGACCAAGATATCATCTCCTTAAGAAAGGGATCCCCGCTGTTCAGACCATCCTGTTTCAAATCATGCTATCGTGCCTTCCAATCATGCTTTGGCATTATGGTTTCCCATTGGCGAACTGGTTACCATCCGTCGCCGAGGAATCCTCGCTCTTTCAGGGCAGGGTTGAATCGGCTGTTGTCTCGGCTCAATGCGGCGCGGAGCATTGCCTATCGCTACACCTAATTTGCAACGGGGTCATCGCTGATTCAACGCGGCTCAGTCCACTCTCCAGCCAGGCGTTTGAAATGGTGTTTGTTGAACGTCACAACTGCCTCACCGGCTGAACGCGCAAAGGCCATCAACAGGGCATCAGCAAAGTCTACGTCCTTGTCTCGATACTCAAGTAGGGCCTCGAAGGTCTCTCGGCGACTGGTAAACTCGACACCTCTGAGACCATCCAACGCTTTGAGACCTTCAAAGATCTCTGCCGAGGAGTAACTCTTGGATTCAAGGACATACACCAATTCGGCCACGATAAATGGGGCGATCTTCAGGATACACCTTCCCTGCTGAGCCTCTTTGAACAAGGAACGTGCTCTCAAGCCATGCTGGCGATGGTCTGCGAGCAGATAGCGCAAGATGACGTTGGTATCCAGCCAATACGTCTTCATGCGTTCTCATCTTCATGGCGCTGGGCCCGGGCCGCCCGGTATTCTGTGCGGACCTTATCGATGTCAACTGGGGGCTGATCGGGGCGAGCCAGGGTACCATAGGCTGCATCGGGATCCAGATTGCTGGGCCACCTCTCAACATAGATCCCTTTTTCGGTCTTCACAAAAAGCACTTCGTCACCATACTGAATACCCATGGTTTCTCTAACAACTGCCGGGATCGTAATCTGGCCCTTGGAAGTGACTCTAGCTGACTTGAGCACATATGTCGCTTTTCTCCCCATACCTGACACCTCGCTTCGGGTAAGGATTCGGAATTACTTCCTTACAATAATACATCAGCACCGGGTTGCAGTCAATGCGCCTTACGAGGTAGTGGTAGAAAAGCCCCTCATCTAAGGGGGGCGGAAATGAGATCTGGCCCAAAGGGTTTTTGATGTCAGTTACTGAATAGAGTTTCTAAGTGTGGGCAGTAAGGCCATGGGTGGGGCTGCTCTGAGTCTACCGTTTCCTTCGACAGCCGGTTCAGGTGTCTTCTGAGAGGGGATTTTCCATGAAGAGTTTACTTCGTCGGGTCGCCCTTTGGGTTCTCGGATTGTTGGTGCTGGCCTTGGTAATAGGGTTTACTACGGCTCATCCCATTGATGCGCCGGTCTTTCTGGACAAGGACCACGGTTTCCTGATTATTGCTCATAAGGGCGGAGAGGGCCTGGCTCCCGGCAATACCATTGAGGCCTTTGCTAGAGGCCTGATGGAGGGGGCTGACATCCTTGAGACCGACGCTCGCCTCACAGCTGACGGGCACGTTGTTCTCTTTCACGATGATTCTGTTGAAGGCCAGACCGACGGCAGTGGGCGAGTTGAAGACCTGACCCTGGCTGAGATCAGGTCTCTGGATGCGGGATACTGGTGGACCGATGATAAGGGCAGCAGTTACCCGTACCGGGGCAAGGGGCACAAGGTCCCCACCTTGGCGGAGGCGCTGGCAGCCTTCCCAGGGGCTCGCTTTAATGTTGACATGAAGACCCACAGCCAGGAGATGGTTGCGGCCATGGTCGAGACCATCCGGGCATCAGAGGCTGAGAACAGGGTCCTGATTACCTCCTTTGACGCTGAGACAGCCCAAGCCTTCCGTAGAGAGATGCCCGAGGTTGCTTCATCCTGCGGCAGCAGCGAGGTCCAGGTCTTCTATGCCATGCAGTTGCTGCGCCTGACCCGGTTCTATACCCCTCCGGCGGCAGCCCTTCAGGTGCCCGAGTACGAGGGCAGTATTCATGTGGTGACCTCCAGCTTCATAGGGGCGGCCCACTCCCGTGGCATGCAGGTTCATGTCTGGACTGTCAATGACGAGGAGACGATGCGGCGCCTGATTGACCTGGGTGTTGACGGGATTGTAACGGATTATCCAGAGAGACTCCGCGCCATACTTGGCAGGTAGGGTACCGGCAGCATCGCAATAACTGGAACATACTCCGCAATATCAGAAACGCCTCTTGGAGATCTGTAACCGCCTTGTGAAGAGGAGTGGACATTTTGTTAGTTCGAAAGCACTATCTGAAGCTGATTCTTATGGCTCTGCTGGTGGCAGCCCTGGTTTTCACCTTTGGTTGCGGCGGAGCCCCCGAGGACGTTGCCGTTGATCATTCTACTGGGGAGGCCACTTCCGGTGACACCTCAACAGAAGGCTCATCCTCCGAGGGATCCTCTACTGAAAGCAGTTCCAGTGAGGGTGAGGAAGAGTCTGCAGGGAGTGGCGAGATTGACTTTGCAGACAATTGGGAGAACCCTCAGGCTCTCACCGACTTCATGCAGCTGTTTGGCTACATTAAGTATCATTGGACCACCTACGGGTCCAGCATGGAGATGGAGTACAGGGTTGAGGGCGAAGAGAAGGTTGGTAGCGTGGATACGACCAAGCTATCTGTCACCCTGACAATAGACGACGTGCCCCAGCAGATCGTCATGTGGGTTGACGATGAGGGATCCGCCGTTCAGGCTGAGATGTACGAGGTTACCTTTACCGGCGCGGAGGCGTCCGGGGTGACAGAAGGCCTTCTAGAGATAGTCTTCTGGCCCTTTGACCAGGCCGACGAGTACGAACTTGATCAGCTCTTGGCCGGCTCCGAGATTGGGTTAGCGGTTGGCTATGATGTTGCAGTTGAGGAGAACCTCGAGACCAGAGCCTTTGGCGATCTCCAGGCAGCCGTCCACAAGGTTATCATGACGATGACAGGTTCGGCCCAGGGAGTAACCGTCACCAACCTGGAGTGGCACATCGGTGACTTCGGCAGTTTCCAGATGACAACCTGCTGATGTGCGGTCCCCCTGGTGTCGGGAAGACCCTTTTGGCCCGGTGTATCCCCCAGCTCCTTCCAGGGCTCGAGGAAGAGCAGGTGCTTGAGGTGACCCGGATATACAGTGCCGCTGGGATCCTGGCCGCCGGTAGGCTCATTCAATCCAGGCCCTTTAGAGCCCCGCACCACAGCTGCACCCGGGCGGGAATGGTCGGCGGGGGGACGGTGCCAGTACCTGGTGAGGTAACCCTGGCCCACCGGGGTGTGCTCTTCCTTGATGAGCTTGGCGAATACTCCCGTGAGATACTGGAGCTTCTCAGGGCGCCCATGGAAGACAAGTGCATCACGGTATCCCGAAGCAGGATCTCGGTAACCTTCCCCGCTGATTTTATGTTGGTGGCAGCCATGAACCCCTGCCCCTGTGGTTACTATGGCAGTGATGCCAGTGAGGGTGGCCAGGTCTGTAAGTGCCGGGACGGCGATATTCGACGCTACCGCAGGCGCGTCTCGGGTCCCATCATTGACCGCTTTGACCTCTTCCTCTGGGTAGACCGCCCCCACAGCAGCAGCCTGGAGCTGGGTTCGAACAAGGCAGCAGAAGGTCAGGGGAGCCGGCAGGGACAGGCGGCAGACCGGGTTGCGGCCGCCAGGGCGGTGCAACTGCACAGGTTCAGGTCGGAACCGATATACACAAACAGCGAAATGGGGAGGGTCCACTTTGACCGCTATTGTCAGCTCTCACCAAAGGGTCGGGGCCTACTGGGACAGGCCTACCGTAGCCTTGGTCTCAGCATGCGGGCCCATGATAGGATAATCAAACTGGGTAGGACAATAGCGGACCTGGATGGGTCCCAGAGGATCGATGCTAACCATATCGGGGAGGCCATCCAGTACCGGGAGAGGCCCCACCATCTTCTCTAGCTGCGAGGGTCAAGCCAGTCCCGGAGGCCATCACCGAGAAGGTTGAATCCCAGTACGGTGAGGGCAATGGCGAGGCCGGGGAAGATTGACATCCAAGGGGCCCTGGAGAAGAAGCTCTGAGATTCCTTGAGCATCCTACCCCAGCTGGGGTCAGGTGGCTGGGTACCCAATCCCAAGTATGAGAGGCTCGCCTCGGCCAAAATGGCGGTGGCAAGGCTAACCGTCGCCTGGACGATAATGGGCGCCATGATGTTTGGAAGGATGTGGACGAGGACAATGACTGAGGTTGGGGCGCCAATGGCCCTGGCTCCCTCAACGAAGTCCTGTTCTTTCGCGGACAGGAACCCGCCTCGGGCGATCCGGGCGAAGATTGGTACATTGATCAGGCCAATGGCGAGGGCGGTATTTAACACTCCCTGGCCTGTTATGGCCACGATGGTTACGGCGAAGAGGAGCGGCGGGAAGGCGAAGGTTCCATCCATGATACGCATCAGGACCTCATCAACCCAGCCAAGGCGGTGAGCGGCAATGAAGCCAATGGAAACGCCCAGGAACAGTCCGAAGGCAACAGAGACAATTCCAATAGTGAGCGCCGTTGAGGCCCCAGCCATCACACGGCTCAGGATGTCACGACCGAAATCGTCGGTTCCGAAAGGGTGGGTTAGATCAGGAGACTGGGTTCGGTTTGCGATCTCCATGGCGTTAGGAGCAAAAGGGGTATAGAGGTGGCCAACGAGGGCTACGCCCATTACCGTCAGGGTGATCAGAACCCCCAGAAGAAGGCTTGGGTTTCTTAATAGCTTTCTCAGGCGCAAGGGACTCACGGTCATCACCTAATCATACTTGATCCGTGGATCAAGGCGCGTGTAGACGACATCAACCAGGAAGTTGACGCTGACAACAACAGTGGCAATGAACACAACTATCCCCTGGAGCAGCGGTAGATCCCTTGCTGAAACCGCCATCAGGACAAGGCTCCCCAGGCCGGGCAGGCTAAAGACCTGCTCCAGAATGATGCTCCCTGAGAGCAGGCCAACTACCTGAACACCCATTATCGTGACCACCGGGATCAAGGCATTCTTCAAGGCGTGCTTGTACACGACAACCCTCTCGCTTAAGCCCTTACTCCTGGCGGTGCGAACGTAATCCATACTGAGGGCCTCCAGCACTGAAGAGCGAACCATCCGGGTGATAATAGCGGTGCGCTGAACACCGAGGGCAACTGCGGGCAGCAGAAGGGACTTCAGCGCCAGCAGGGGGGAGACAGACCACTTAACAAACCCTCCGGGCTGGAACCACTGGAGTTTAACGGCCAGGACCAGGATGAGCAGGATGCCGATCCAGAAAGAGGGGGTCGACAGGCCCAACTGCGCGAGGATCATTGTCAGGTAATCACCCCTCTTGCGGTGATTGACGGCCGCATAGATCCCAAGAGGTAGAGCCGCAACTACTGCAAAGGTCATTCCCATCAGGGCAAGGGTTGCTGTGACCGGGAGGCCCTGGGCGATCAGGTCTGTAACCGGCCTGTGGTAGCGGAGGGATGTGCCCAGGTCACCAGAGACGGCAGAAGCGAACCAGTTCATGTAGCGGAAGGCAAGGGGTTGGTTGAGCCCCAACTCCTGCCGAAGGGTTTCAACTGCCAGGGGATCCGCGTCAAGCCCCAAGATGAACAAGGCCGGATCGCCCGGTAATATCTGAAAGACCAGGAAGGTGATTAGGGAGATGGTGAAGATGGTAATCACTAGTGTGGTGAGCCTGCGAGTAACGAATTGCATTGCCTTCACCCGGATCATGTTCATAAAGACAGGTTTTATGGAAGGGCCCCACCAGGGCGGAGCCCCTTCTACATCTTATGGTCAGCGCTCAACGTAGACAGTCGACATGTCCATCACGTAGATGGGATACACCTGCCATCCCTTAACCCCCTTGCCCATCCCGATGAGAAGGTGAGGGTCCTGAATGTAGACGGCGGCGGCCTCTTCAGCTAGAATCTCCTGACAGCGATAGTAGATCTCCTGTCGTTCTTCAGGGTCAGTGACCCTTGTGCCTTCAGAGATGAGCTGGTCATATTCGGCGTTGGTAAAGTTGAAGAAATTGCGGCCATAGTCGGACTCGTACCGATAGAGAACAGTGTGGGGGTCCAGTTTGCCTGTGAACCCAATCACTGTCATGTCATAGTCGCGGCCCGCGTAGATGTCTTCCAGCCAGGTAGCCCACTCCACTATCTGAAGCTGTACCTCGATGCCCACCTTCTCAAGCTGGGCCTTGATTATCTCCCCAGTCTTGATATGAGGGGTATAGGGGGCTGGCAACGCCAGGATAGTTGTGAACCCATCTGGATAGCCCGCTTGTGCCAGTAGATCCCTTGCCTTATCGGGGTCGTAGGGGTACATGTCATTGAGGTCTTTGTACCAGTAACCCATGACGGGACTCATGTTTGACCCCAGGGCAACACCGTAGCCCCACATGGCGCCCTCAATGATCTCTTGCTTGTCAACGGCATGGAGTAGTGCCTGCCGGACCCGCAGGTCATTGAAGGGTTCGCGAATGTTATTGACAACCATCAACTGCACAAGGTTCTGGGGCGCAACAACCAGCTTTAGACTGTCGTTGGCCTCGACTTCAGCGGCCGACTCGTTGGGGATCCTGGGATAGATGTCGATGTCCCCTGTCTGGAGGTTCATCATGGCGGTTGCGTCGTCGGAGATAATCCGGAAGACAACCCTATCAAGGATGGGAAGCTCCGGTCTCCTGTATTCCTCAAACTTCTCTAGTACAATTGATTGTCCGGGTTCCCAGGATGAAAACTTGAAGGGCCCAGTGCCTACGGGTTCTGTCATCAACCCATCCACTGCCTCCTGGGGCACGATGGCGCCGCTTATTGCGGCCAGGTTGGCCAGAAATGGCGCGTAGGACTCGGAGAGGCTAAACCGTATCGCATTGTCGCCAACGGCCTCTACCTTCTCAACAATTTGATACTCCTTTGCCCGGGGGTGGCCTGTGTCTGGATCCATGATCCGGTTAAAGCTGAAGATCACATCCTCCACAGTAACCTTGCGACCGTTATGAAAATGAATGTTATCTCTCAGGTAGAAGGTATATTCGGTGCCATCGGGAGAGATGTCCCAGTGGTCCTGGGCAACCGCTCCTATCAGTTTTCCATCTGTGTCCGGCTTTAGCAGGCCTTCATAGATGTTGAACTCAATCTCGCCCGCCGCAGCTGACTCGGTCTTGTGGGGGTCTAGTCCCTCTGGGTCGGTGGGAATTGCTACAACCACCTCACTGAAGCCATCATTAGGGCTTCCTTGGTTTGAGCTGTCTACCCCACAACCGAAGAGCGCTAGGGACACGACCATGGTTGATACCAGAAGCCAAATGCCTCTGTGTCGCATCGTACTTCACCTCTTCTCAGGTATTTGAGTCGCCGTTGTTGGCCTTAATTCTATCATTACTTCTCGTCACTACCCCATAGTCCTGCCTACAATGTTTCTGAGCTTGTGACGCAGATTGAGAATTTGCTAGTATTAGGCAGCGGGAATCGGCTTGTGCTTTCTGGAAGTACCCCATGGGAGGGAGACAGCAATGTCCAAGAAACGCAAGCAGCGAAGCCCCAAAGAGAAGCTTGAGATTGTCCTTGAAGGGCTCCAAAGTGACACCTCAAATCGCAGAGGTCTGTCGTCGGCATGGCATCTTCGAAAGCCAGTACTACGGCTGGAAAAAGAAACTGCTGGACTCGGCCGGCGAGGTCTTCACACGTGAGAACCAGCGAGATCTGGAGAAAGAGCGCCTCAGGGAAGAGATAGACCGGTTGAAGCGCACGATCGTGGAGCAGTCCTGTGAGCTGCAGGTGCTTAAAAGAAACGGCATTTAGGCCTTCCTGGTGACCTTGGGAGGCGATGGTTCTCCGCAGAGCAGAAGTTGGCCCTGATCAACCTGATTGAGAGCTGCGGGTTATCGGTCGCCAGAACCTGTGAGATCATTGGGCTCAATCCAGACCGCTACTACCGCTGGCGCAGGTCACTAAAAGAGGTCGGCCCCCAGGCTCTTGCCAACAAGAAAGCGAGGCCAGAAAGCTGCCCTCATAAGCTCTTAGAGGGCGAGCGCCAGGAGATCATAGACTATGCTCTCAAGCACCCGGACCTGCGGCACCGCAAGCTCTGCTACGCTATGCAGGACGACGACGTGGCCTATGTCTCCCCCTCGACCGTCTATCGCGTCTTGACTGGTGAGGGGCTGGTCTCAAGCTACAATCTGCCCGAAAGGCCTAAAGCTGACGGCACGGTCGAAGCCGGGGGCCCAAACAAGGCCTGGCACATTGATATCACATATGTACCTGTGGCGAACGGGCAGGCGTATCTGATAACGGTCCTGGATGGCTACTCCAGGTACCCGGTCTATCATGAACTGAGCCAGACCATGACAGCCGACGATATGCAGAGGGTTATGAGCCGGGCTCTGGCACGAGCAGGACTGTTCGATGCTCCGGAAGAAGAGCGCCCAGTACTGATCAGCGACAACGGCACCCAGCTTGTGGCCAAGAGCTTCCGTAAGTTCCTGAATACCTGGAACATAGAGCACCGGAGAACCGCCGTGCGACACCCCGAGTCAAACGGGAAGATTGAGGTGTTCCACAAGACAATTAAATATGAAAGGATCTATGTCAAAGAGCGGTACGAGACCTATTATGAGGCCAAGGATGATATTGCAGATTTCATCCAGTACTATGCCGAGAAGAGACTACACCAGGGGATCGGATTTGTGACTCCCAAAGACATGTACACCGGCAAAGCCGAGAAGATCATTGTCCGGCGAAACCGCAAGCACCAACAAGCGATTGAGGAACGGAAGCGTAGAAACCGAAAGCACAAGCAACGTCAGGCCGCCTGAGCACTACAAAAAAGATTCGCTGTTTTGCTTGACTGTTCAGATGCAATGCATCATTCACTATGAGACCATCGACTGGCTGCAGAGGCAGGATCGTGACTAACGGATGGAGCTGTAAATGACCACTATCGTTGCTGAGACCATGGCTAGTAGCGTGATCAATGCACCGAGGTTGAACAGCTTGTACTTTCGGTTTGTCACTTTGGAGTTACTGACAATCTGACTGGCAATGTCTCGATTGAGTTGATCACGGCCAGAAGTTTCGAGATACCTGTTACGAACCGCATTCAAATATTCTTCTGTATCTGTAGGGTATTCGGCAATGTCCCTGAAGTATAGAAGATTGCCACCAGCGGGTGGAGTTCGTGCAATGAACGAAAGCAAAGACACGATGGTGCTAACCACCAAGGCAACCGCCAACCCCCCAAGAGCACACCGAACATCCGCAGACACATGGCTTTCCCCAAAAAGCATCGACAGAATCCCCAGAGTGCCCGCACCGTTAAGTGCAATTAGTGCGCCATGTTTTGCCTCAGCAAACCTGAGCCAATCGTTAACATTCGTGAACACCATATTGAGTGGCCCCTCGTCGGGGTCGGGGCCAGGTAGTTTGGTCATCGGCAGTTCTCCTTGTACCACTCATTTATGTCCTGACGGACTGCATCGCTTTCGTATTCATCGTTCGGGTATGGTCGCTGAAAACACAGTGACTGGTTGTTCTCGTTGAGATATCCATGAACTGCGGAAGTGAGTCGTATTGGCTTGCCCTGGTTTCTTCCAGCAGCCTCACAGAGGTGAGCGGCCCTGTTGACTGTAGGCCCCATCCACACAACGTCGTTTATTCCACTGCCCGAATACCCTGCCTGGATCATCAAGACCCTGCCCCAGTCAACCCCTATACCTACCTCAATGGACGAGATATCATGTTTGGCGTATTTGCAGTTAAGCACATTGACCAACGAGTTAATTGCGCAAGCTGCCGAAAAGACATCATTAATCTGGTCTTTTGTCCTTCCGTCAAAGACCGCTGAAACTGAATCCCCTACGATATTAATCTCCTTACACGCAAGGTACCCGTTCAGAACGGCAACGACCTCAGAAATGTATGATCGATAGAGCTTGGCCAGTTTAGGGCGATAATACTTCTCTGATAGTCTAGATGACCCTCTAATGTCAACGAAGAGAGCAGAAGCTCTAACATAGAAGCCGTTCTTGTAGGTCAACTGGTCTCTGTTCGGGATAGAGTCCTTGGCTTCAAACGCCCCACTTCCCGTCGAGAGGATGTCATCGATCCGTCTGACGCTTTCTGTCACCGAGAATCTCCAATGGTTTGACTCCATGCCAGGCCCCCTCCTAGTTTCTGCCCAAAAGCGATGGAAGGACACGCTTTTTAGTATTTGGCAGGATTCGCCAGCATGCGTGCAGAATCCTCCCCATTAAATCGACTTGCGTGGTTTCTATCAAGCTCCCCTGAATAGGACACCATAGGATGCTTCAACTGAGAGCAACTCTTTATGTGGAAGGCCTGCATTAGCATAGCCGTAGGTAATGGCCATCTGAGTATCCAGGGAGCACTTCTCTATCACCAACTGGTTTTGCCCGCACCGAAATTAGATCCAAGCCAATGATGGGAGGCTGTCAGGCGCTTATTTATGGGCACCTTCATCCATGACTGTCAGTAAACTTTTTAGCTAGTCATCTGCACAATAGGAGGCGGAATATAATGCTCAGCTATCTTACTAGTTGGATCGAGAGGACTGGAATGGCACGGGCAGACATTGTCAACCAACTAGGCAGTAAGATAACCGAGGAAAGGGTCAGGGCCTGGGAAGCTGGGCTGGAAGTACCATCCACGAAAGAACTTCTACAGTTGGCCTACATCTTCAACTGTGATGCTGCTCTAATAGTGGACCTGGAGGACCATGAGCTGCCTCCGTGCGTTTCGGACAGGGCAAGGGCTGCAGAAGTGTAGCCTGATTGTGGTGATGTCGGGTAGGGAGGAAATTCCACCAATTATGAGGAAAACATGGTAGTGTCTGCTGATAGCCAGGTATTCGCTGTGAGACTGTCAACTGCCTCGCAGGAGGTGTCCAGGCCATACTGATGTCCAGCAGGTTAGGTGCCCGTACAACTCCAGTATTTAAGTCGAAGGGGTGCAGATGTTGAGCAAGAATGGCGGTAATCTTGGTTTTGAGGAGAAGCTTTGGGCTGCGGCAGATCGATTGCGGAACAATATGGACCCTGCACTCTACAAACATGTTGTGCTAGGTCTTATCTTTCTCAAGTACATCTCAGATGCTTTCGAAGAACGACGCCAGGAGCTTCAGGCTATGACGGCTGACCCTGATAACTTGGAATACTACATCACTGACCCCGAGCGCAGAGATGTGATTGTGGAAAACAAAGATGAGTACATGAGCGACAATGTGTTTTGGGTGCCTAAGAAGGCCCGTTGGTCATATCTCCAGGCAAATGCCAAGCAGCCAGACATCGGCCAACGCGTCGATGAGGCGATGATTGCGATCGAGAAGGAGAACGCGACCCTCAAAGGGGTTCTTAACAAGGACTATGGCCGTGCCACTTTGGATAGCCAGGTGCTTGGTGAGTTAGTTGACCTTGTAAGCGGAATTGGCTTTGGTGCCAAAGAACGCCGAGAACAAGATGTCCTAGGAAGGGTCTATGAGTACTTCCTGGGCCTTTTTGCGAGCGCGGAGGGAAAGGATGGCGGCCAGTTTTATACGCCGCAATCGATAGTCAAGTTGCTTGTTGAGATGTTGGAGCCGTATCAAGGGCGAGTGTTTGATCCATGCTGCGGATCTGGCGGGATGTTCATTCAGTCAGCAAGGTTCATAGAGGCACATGGTGGGCAGAGACGACAGCTATCCATATATGGGCAGGAGTCCAACCCTACCACTTGGCGGTTGGCCAAAATGAACCTTGCCATAAGACAGATTGACGCTAACCTCGGTGGAAAGCATGCCGACTCTTTCAGGAACGATTTACACCCTGACCTCAGAGCGGACTTCGTTATAGCCAACCCACCATTTAATGATAGCCACTGGCACGGTGATAGGTTGCGTGATGACAAGCGATGGGTTTTTGGGACTCCTCCCGCCAGCAATGCAAACTATGCCTGGATCCAGCACTTCTATCATCACCTCGCCCCGAACGGTACAGCGGGCTTTGTTCTTGCCAACGGTTCGCTGTCGTCTCAGCAGTCTGGTGAAGGTGACATTAGAAAAGCGATGGTTGAGGCTGATGTAGTTGAGTGCATCGTCGCTCTGCCAACTCAGCTATTCTACAACACGGGCATTCCTGCTTGCCTATGGTTCGTGACAAAGAATAAGGGGGTCAGAGTTCTTTCAGGAGATGGGCCTGCCACAGACCTCGCTGGTCAGATTCTGTTCATAGATGCGCGTGAAATGGGAGAAATGGTTGACCGTACCCATCGGGTCTTGACCGACAACGAAATCAGCAAGATAGCAGACACCTATCACTCGTGGCGCGGTGAGGAGGATCTTGAGGAATATGAGGATCTACCAGGCTTCTGTAAGACAACGACCATTGAGGATGTCAGCAGCAATGGGTATGTGCTTACGCCAGGCAGGTACGTTGGTACCGCAGAAAAAGAAATCTTCTCCTTACCTTTCGAGGAAGTGATGCCACAGCTTGTAGACAAGCTGGAACAACAGGCTACAAAAGCAGAGGAACTGACAGCTCGAATTAGAGACAATCTTCGGAGGCTCGGGTATGGGTGGTAACTACAAAACTGTCGGAGTAGCTGAAGTCGCTGAGATTAATCCCGACAGCATTTCAAATGGCTATCCTCATAGAGTGATTGAGTACATCGACATTTCTTCGGTGGACAGGGGAAACCTTCTAACCACGAAGCTGTTGTCTTTAGACGAAGCGCCCAGCCGCGCAAAGCGACTGATAAGGGATGGAGATACGATCATCTCTACGGTGAGACCTGGTAGAAGGGCTTACCTGTTCGTTGATGGGTTAAGTAAGAATACGGTAGTCTCTACGGGCTTTGCTGTGCTGCGTCCCAATCCTGAGTACCTAGACGAGAGGTTCCTATACTATGCTGTTACAAGCAACAGGTTTATAGACAATCTAAGCAAGCAGGTCACTGGGTCGGCTTACCCTGCCGTCAGCGCGACAGTCATCGGGAGTAGTAAGATTCCCTTGCCCCCGCAAAGTGAGCAACGGCAAATAGCTGATATCCTTGGGTCGCTGGACGACAGAATGGGAATCAACAGGTCAATGAATGAAACCTTGGAACAAATGGCACAAACCATCTTCCAGTCCTGGTTCATCGACTTTGATCCAGTTAAGGCAAAAGCAGAAGGGCGTAAACCGTATGGGATGGATGCCCACACTGCGGCTTTGTTTCCTGACGAGTTTGTCGAGTCGGACTTGGGGCTAATTCCTAACGGGTGGAGTGTTCAAAAGATTAAAGATGTTGCCAAGTTAAGAAACGGGAAGCGGCCTAATGTTAAGGAAGACATAGGTAGCCCGACACATAACATCCCTATTTACGGAGGAGCTGGCCCTATGGCCTATACAGATAAACCTCTATATGAAGCTGACGTTTTGATTACAGGTAGAGTCGGGACTCTAGGGCAGATCCACAGGATAAGTACCCCCGTCTGGCCTTCAGACAACACCATTGTTCTATTCCCAGTGAAACCTGAGTTGTTTGACTTCATTCGTCTTCAATTAGAACGGTTGAGTTTGGCGGCACTGAACAGAGGGTCGACACAGCCACTTCTGACTCAGAAGGACATAAAAGAGCAAGCACTTGTTGTTCCACCATCTTTTATTCTTTCTAGGTTTGACCAACTATGTCGGAGTCTATTTAACCTTATAGAAAACAACAATAGTCAAAACCAGACCCTGAACGACATACGTGATGCCTTACTCCCCAGACTTGTGTTGGGGGAGATTCGAGTGCCAGACGCACACGGGGTTACTAAGGAGGTGCTTTGATGTGGTTGGATCTCAGATAGTCGAGTCGGATGTCGAGGAGATGGCAGTTCACTGGTTTCGTGACCTCGGCTATCAAGTAGAGTACGGCCCTGATATATCCCCGAATGGGGCTGCCCCTCTCCGTGACAGCTATCAGGAAGTCGTATTACACTCTCGTCTTGAGCTCGCGATTCGCCGCTTCAACCCATCGCTCCCCGATGAAACCATTAAAGAAGTAGTACAAAAAGTCATCTACCCTAAAGCCCCTGATCTAGATACCAATAATCATGAGTTTCACCGCTACTTCCTGAACGGCGTGCAAGTTGAATACCAAGGGGCAACGGGCTGCACTGTAGGGGTTCGGGCCAAGCTCTTCGATTTCGATAACCCCGAGATGAACGACTGGCTTGTGGCAAACCAGTTCACCGTCAAGGAAGGAGATCAGGAAGGGCGGCCTGACATTGTAGTCTTCGTCAACGGGCTGCCTCTAGCTGTAATCGAGTTAAAGAACTCGCAGAAAACCTCCGCAACAATTAGAACCGCTTTTGATGACATTCAGGCCTACAAGCATCTCATTCCATCCCTCTTTCACTTTAACGAAAGCTTGGTCATCTCGGATGGGATCAAGGCCAGACACGGCACGATTACTGCTGGCTGGGAGCGCTTCATGCCGTGGCGAACCATCGATGGAGACCATATTGCTTCTCCCAACCTTCCACAACTTGAGGTTCTTGTTCGTGGGATGTTTGACAAGGCTCGGTTCCTAGACTTAGTAAAAAACTTCGTCTCCTGCGAGACAGACGGCTCCTTGGTCAAAAAGATGGCAGCCTATCACCAGTATCATGCCGTTAACGCTGCTGTGAAGACTACTGTTGAGGCAGCCAAGGCACAGGGCCCAGGTAAGGGGGGCGTGATCTGGCATACCCAGGGCTCGGGGAAAAGCCTATCCATGGTATTTCTAACCTCCAGGCTCATCAGACAGCCAGAGCTGCAGAACCCAACCGTTGTGGTCCTAGCTGACCGCAGTGACCTCGACAATCAGCTTTTCAGCTCGTTTGCAGCCGCCAGAGACTTAATACCATTCCCCAAACAGGCAAAATCTAGACCGCAGTTGAAGGAGCTTCTGAGGGTCCCTTCGGGCGGCATAATCTTTACCACTGTACAGAAGTTCTTTCCTGAAGAGGGCGCGCGGGAATACCCTGAGTTGTCGGATAGGCATAACATCATTGTTATTGCCGATGAGGCACATAGAACCCAGTATGGCTTCCTGGGGCAGGGCTTTGCGAGAAATGTCCGTCGAGCACTGCCAAATGCCACCTTCATTGGTTTCACTGGCACACCCATCGAGCATGCGGACCGCAATACACGCCAGGTGTTCGGCGACTATATCGACATCTATGATATCCAGCAGTCTGTTGAGGACGACATGACGGTACCCATCTACTATGAGAGTCGCCTTGCCACTCTTCACCTTGACAATGAGGGTGATGTCGAGGCTGAGTTTGATGAGCTGACCGAGGGGGTTGATGAGAGAACCAGAGACAGAGTCATCAGGAATAACACGCGGCTAGAGGAAGTACTCGGGGCCCATAACCATGTGGCCGCAGTGGCTAGGGATATTGTTGAGCACTGGGAGGAGCGGAGGAAGGCTTTTGAGGGTAAGGCCATGGTTGTTGCCATGCGTCGCTGGATTGCCGCCAAGATGTATGATGAGATTGTCAAGCTTAGGCCAGAGTGGCACAGCGCCAATGTTAACAAGGGCAGAATCAAGGTTATTGTTTCAGAAAGCGAAAGCAAGCATGATCGCCTTATACGGCACCTTCATTCTGACCATGAGCAGGAAGAGATTAAGAAACGTTTCAAGGATCCTGGCGACATCCAGGATGAGGATCGGTTAGAGATGGTCATAGTCTGTGACAAGTGGCTTACTGGGTTCGATATGCCCTGCCTCAACACGATGTACATGGACAGGCTCCTCAGAGGACACAGCTTAATGCAGGCTATTGCTCGTGTTAACCGCCCATATAAAGACAAGCAGGGCGGCCTGATCGTCGATTATGTAGGTATCGGACACGAGCTGAAGAAAGCGCTGGGCAACTACACCGAAGGTGCCAGCGACAATGTTGGGGTTCCAATAGACAAGGCCGTAGAGCTGTTCAAAGAGAAGTATGATGTCGTAAGCAGTATGTTACATGGTTTTGACCACTCAGACTACCTTTCGAGTGACAAGGAGAAGGTACTGAAAACCATCATTGCAGGAGCCAATCACATCACCAGTGATCCTGATTTGAAGCAAAGGTTCCTTAAGGGAGTTGTGGAGCTCAGTAAAGCTTTCTCTCTTGCAACACCCCACGAAGAGGTCCTGGCCCTTAGTGATAATGTCGCCTACTACCAGGATGTGAAATCCAACATCGTTAAGTACGCCGCTACTGAAGAGGAGATCACTAGAGCTGGTCAGGATATTGAATCGGGAGTACGCCAGCTTATATCGAGGGCAATCGTGGCTGACGGCGTTGTTAACATTCTGGAGGAAGGCGGACTAAAGACCCCTGATATCTCTATCCTCTCAGACGAGTTTCTGGAGCAGATTAAGGTGTCTCCCTACAGGAATCTACAGTTGGAGATGCTGAAAAAACTTATCAACGGCGAGATCAACGCCCAAAGCAAGAAGAACATTGTCCAGGCCAAGTCGTTCAAGGAACGACTGGAGAAAACCATCGCGAAGTACCATAACCAGGCCATAGACTCGGTTCAGGTTCTCACAGAGCTTATCGAGCTTGCCAAGGATCTCCGAGACGCCCCCAAGCGGGCTGAGGAACTTGGCCTTACCGACGACGAAGTGGCCTTCTACGATGCTTTGGCTCAAAACAACAGCGCTGTAGAACTTATGGGAGATGAGACGCTAAAGAGGATAGCTTCTGATCTTGTTGTGGCGATTAGGAACAACGTTAGCATTGACTGGACCATCAAGGAGAGCGTTAGGGCCAAGCTAAGGGCTCCGGTTAAGAGGCTGCTTACCAGATACGGGTATCCCCCTGACCAGGCAGAGGTATCCACTCAGATTGTTTTTGAGCAGATGGAAGCATTGGGAGAGGGTCTGGTAGCGGACTGATCATCTCCGCCTTTGATATCTAACATGTGGTGAGGCCCACTTCTTAGCAGTCCACGGTAGACCAGGGCCCTGGAAAATGGAGTATCTTAAAGCGTGGGGGTGGTCGTGGTTACAGTGAAGACACGCCGCACTATTGTGATTGGATTTTTCGTGTTTATCTCTCTTGTGGGGGTCGTCTCTGGAAGGCAAAGTATCTTCTTTCAAGCTTCTGGCGAGGCACATGCTCTATACTTCTACTCCACAGTATCTCAAACAATCGCTGCCCTTTTCGGTATTGTCCTGACTGTACTCCTTATCACGGTTCAGTCTGTTTCCAGTAAATATGGAAGCCGTGTTGTACTCGAATGGGTCAGGAATCCACTTCTTCTTACCACTGCTGCAGCCAATGTGCTAACAATTGGGTGGGCTGTATGGGGGTTGGGAAACGGCAGCCTTTTCTTGGTGCCCGAAAGGTGGGCGCTCTTAGATGATAACATCATTGGCGCGCTGGCAGTAGGTTCAGTTCTTCTGCTAGTTCTCTCAGTTTGGGATGCAGTCGGGACTCTTCACCCTTTAATGTTGACAAAATACGCACTGGCGAATGTGACTGTAGAGACGGTGAACAGGACGAACTCCTACAAATATGTCTCCGACAACGACTCTTGGTACATTAGGAGAACCCGTGAACTGCCGCGAGAGAGCGTGGTTGACGGTCTTATAGACATCATGACTGGCCTTCTCAAGGAGAATAATGTAAGTGCTTTCCTGGCGGTCAATCACATGGTCCTTTCACACTCTTTAACCTCAAATGATGCACCAGAAGAGTTGGAAGCAGTGGCTGAGCTTCACAGCAGACTAGAGCTGTTTTACGAGCAGATATATGGCGGTTATATAACTGTAACGGTAGAGCCATGGCGCCTGACTCGTTCTGCTTGTTGGTCTGCTTCGGAGCAAGTATGTGAGGATTTTAGGAGTGGGCATGCTCGTTCGGCATATGTTAAGCTGACGCTTCTTAGCAGGCTGAAATCTTTTGGTGATGCCGAAGAAGCTATCATTGAAGTACTATGCACGACGGCGGCCACTGCACTGCATGAAGCGGATGATGAACTCTTAGCACAAGAGTTGTCTCATTGTCTCGCTATGCTATCCCTGGGGAGAAGGGGGGCTCAGTTTGCCGACAGGAGAATGGAACAACCTGAGTCAGAGCAATGGTATACTGCTTGGGGCCGTATACAGGTCTTACTGGGTGACGAGGCTAGCTACTTCCAAGACCAGAAGACCAAAGCCATTGATGCCGCCAAGCGTGCTCTCTTGGATGATGTTGTTACAGAGGAGTCAATGGCCGAGATTATCTATCAGGTCATTATGGACTGTCAGCCAGCGCGACCTGAGACACTGATGCGTATTGACGAAAGGATCAGCGTTAAGGTAAATTTCATCACTTTCGATAGAGTACGATTTGAGGTATCAGAGGGATGTTTCATCTATATGTGTGAGGCGGTGACCCTTGATTGATGCTTCCAGTCCAGCTCCAGCGATATATTTGCACTCGAAAGGTAGAAGTATGTGTCTGCACCCAACTACGAGACAGTTACTGAGACCTAGGGGAGGTTGTAGATGAGGGGTAGCGACTACGAATATGGCTTTAGGTCGGTTGCTGAAATGGCAGACGAACTAGACAAACGGCTTAGTCCGCATGCGGTTTTGAACAACAGGTCAGACGAACGACTGCATGTGCCTAAGCGGTCTGACCGTCCTCGAGAGGTGGCAACGGTGGACATTCGGACGCCATTTCAGCGCGATAGAGACCGTATTGTTCATTCCCGTGCTTTCAGGCGTCTGCGTGGGAAGACACAGGTCTTCCTGACTATAAAGGGAGACCACTACAGATCACGATTGAGCCACACCCTTGAGGTTATGCAACTCGCACGGACAATCGCCCGCAGGCTAGGGCTAAATGAAGACCTGACTGAAGCCATAGCACTGGGACATGATCTGGGACATACTCCATTTGGCCACGCTGGAGAGTTCGAGTTAAGTAGCATACTGCGTGGAAAGGTTGAGGGGCTTGTGGACATAGACGCGGGTGGGTTCGCTCACAACTACCACAGTCTTACGGTAGTAGACCATTTTGAGCAGGCCTATCCCGATTTCTCGGGACTCAACCTCTGCAGAGCAGTGCGCGAGGGGATTTGGAAACATACTGACATTACCAAAGATGGTCCAAAGGCAACCGATGATCGCCTGGATGTAACTGCGCTGCGCCCCGATCACAAATGTCCGACATCTTTGGAGGGACAGATAGTACACATATGCGATGAGATAGCCCAGATTACTCATGACTTGGAGGATGCGTTTCGAGCTGGGTTTATTGGTAGGACAAGCTTTCAGGACCAACTAATGGAGAAATTCAGGATCTTTAGGACCAGTCTGCGGTGGCAACCTGCAGATCTGTCCAACACTGCACGGTTTCGAGCAACGGTGATTAGCCCCCTCATTTCTCTGCTCGTGGGGGATCTGGTCAAGGCTACCGAGAGACGTATCAAGGACATAACACCGAGTCCTTATTACGAAGAATTCTATATCGCATTCTCGACCCGCCTGGGCAGAGAGTTCGAGATGTTTAGGGACGAGGTATATACGGGATCTCTTCTAAATCATGAAGAGATCAGGCGTATGGATGCGAAGGGGAGGTATATAGTCCGCCAGTTATTTAGAGGTTACCTTGAGATGCCCCAGAGACTGCCCGATGTTGCTTTGACAAAAGCCCGTGAACGCATGGGCCGTGATCCCTTGTCGGCAAAGGACACAGGCTCCTTCGCGAAGACGATTCCTTTTGTGAGATCGATCGCTGAACACATTGCTGGTATGACCGATTCCTACGCAATAGAGGAGTTCAGGAGGATATACACAGGTGACTTCAGGCTGATTCTGGACGGTTAGAGCCAAACTTAGAGGACATTGAACTAAGACTAGGGATGATTGTGAGTTCTCGGTTCCACAGGGCTACTTCGTATCGCAAGATGTACTTACGAGGCTGTATGGCCCTTCAGGAAGGTTCGATGAACCCATAAAGAGTGCAAGGTCGTACGATGGAAGATTACCTTTTAAAACGAGTTGGTTAGTAGGTTGTAGTATCCAGCTACTTGGGGATCTGATGGTTGGGGAAGGAGATGGGTGTTATATGACCGATCAAGACCAGATGACATCTCAACGAGGACTCAGTTCTGACACGAAGGAGTTTGTGCTTGATGTGGCGGCTTTACTCCTCATACACCATCTCAAGCCAAACTCTGAAGTTAAGCTTTACGTGTCGGGTACCTTCCTCAAGCTAATTGATCAGGATGAGAAGTCAAAGGTTGAGGCCTTGATCAGCTATTTTGGTGGCTCTAGGTGGCTTAGTAGAAAAACCAAGGAAACAGGTGGGAGGACGGATCGCAACGATAGCTCGTCTCAGGATAGGCTAATTCAGACCGTTGAGATGGAATCTAATGTGACTTCAAGGTCATGCAGACAGGTCCACCTTTCCAAGAATGAGTGGAAATCGCTTACGACAAAACTGAAAGAGCTGGAGCAAGCAAGGAAGCTACAAAGGATTCCAAGCAAGGCCTCTGAGGAAGTTAGCGAAATTCAGAGACTCTTGGTCTTCAACATGAGGCACCCACACAAGGAACTCATTGCACGTATTGCCGCGGAGATGCTATGTTTTGCCAGCAAGAAGCTAATGCCTATTATATCGGCTGGTAGAAGGCTATACAGAGACCTCGCCCCCAAAGCGGTTGCAGTAATTGATTATGTGCGCGAGCACGGTATTGGACGTGTTGTGAAGAAGCTCATGCCGACATTGCTGGCGCTGTCAGCTGATAGGATAGGGCGAGATCTGATCATCATTATCCCAATGGCCCGCGCTGCACTTGATGTGTGGGGAATTGTGCGAACTTACTTGCCACAGGATGCTACTTTGACACGGTCTCTCGATATCATAGCCCTTGTGGTTGACCCTTAGGGGCTGCTTGGTTTCGTTTCATCACAACAACATCTTTGGCACATTAAAGCCGTTCCCTTTCTGTTTCTCTATGCCCAGTCATACGCTGAGCGCCTTCTACTTTAGCTAGTTCCTGCTGAAAAAGTCGATTTTGCCGGGAACAGATGAGTGGTTGTTTGGACCTTGACAAGTGATTGTGATTCCTTGGCTGTTGGTTGCGGAGAAGTCAAGCGATTTTGGCGATTCTGTTCAGATTGTATGCCCAGATGGCTCCACCAACCCAACGGCGTGCTCCATCGAGCCCCCGGTATAAGGTGCGATCCATACCGTAGCGGCGTTTCAACACGCTGATTGTTGCCTCTCCACCGGCACGCCACCGCTGCAGTCTACGGAACCAGGACTGGCCTTCATGTTCTCGTCGCTTGCCACTACATTTGCCCCTGAATGGAATACTCACTTTATCTACACCCAGCTCTGTGAGGGCGTCTTCATTTTTCTTGGCCCAAAACCCGCGGTCGGTAGCAGCTCGCTTGGGCACTTTACCCACCCGATCACTGTGCCCGGTAACCGCCGAAACAAGCAGCTGAGTGTCCGGTGGATTACCCTCAAAGACCCCGTAGTCGGTAATCAACCGCTCTTCACTTTCAGTCAGGCAGACTTTGTAGCCAAACTCAGTGTCCTTATGGAATTTGCCACGGCGGATGGGCCTTGCATCTGCATCAAAGATGCTAACCAATCGTTCGGGGAGCTGTCGCTGGCCCGCATTCACCTGACGGGCCTGCCCAATTACTTTGGCCGTCCTTTCGTACGCCGTCTTGAGCTGGTCTGCAAGACGCCTGACTGTGGCATCGCCGCTGGTGTCTAATTCCCTTAAAACTGCTTTTGTCGCCATAAGGGCTTTCTCGCCTATGTCCGCCATTTCTCCGGTGATCTTGCGTACCTCCGCAAAGGCCTCACCAGTTCTACGCCGCAGCACCTTGGTGATGCTTAAGATCCGCTTCTTCAGACTCCTGGTGCGGTCCCGGAAATGATGACCCGTACTGATCCCTAGCTTGTGAACTTGTTTAACCAAACGCGTGACGGTGCGTACGCCGTCCTGAATGAGGTTGTCATCAGTCGGATAATGAATGTTGGCCTCCACCGCCGTTGTATCTACCCGGACTTTGCGAGCCTTAACCAACCTTTCTTCACTAGCCTTACGCACCAGGGTAGTCATTTAAAGCCTCCATGTGATCCCCTCCGCCCGCGTCCAGCCGCTGGCGGATCTTCGTCAGGCTGCTGGGGTGGGGTACCGACTCAGTCCAGGGAATACGGCAAAACTTCCTCCAGCTGATGCGATCGTCAACCAGGGCGCAGACCAGTCGGTCACTGAGATCATACTGGTGCTTAAGAGCAGTTATCCGCAGGTAAGTCTCTGCCGGTATTGACGGGCGTCCCAGTCGCTGGTGGTAACCTTCAAGAAAGGGTTCAAAGAAATCGTCGTCATCAAGATAGGCGTCAAGTGCGGACAGATCTTTGGGCAGCTTTTGAAGCTCCGTTGGCAGGAACCCATCGAGGAAAGTCAACTGCTTGGCTTTCTCCTGACGAAGGCGCAGCATTAAGCCTCACCTCCGCAGGAATTGGCTTGCCTTTGACGAAACATGTTTAGCATAGGGATTCCCTCCTCGATGGTCTGTATTTTGGCTACTTATGGATTCGCCGGGAAATGCTGGAGTCCCTTGTATTTGGCGGGTTTTCAAGGTTCATTGGGGTCGACTTTTTTTCAGCAGGAACTACCTAGGTATCTCAAGGGATGGAACAACGTTGACCTGGCGATACTCGATGGGTTTGGCTACCTCAGCCTGGGACCATGTGGGCCCTTGCTCTTCCAGTTCTGCGCTCACCGCTACGAGACAGCCAGCATGCTCATTACCACTAACCTTGAGTTGTCTCGCTGGGGGAGGTATTAAACGATGTCGCTCTGACAACCGCGCTCCTTGATCGGCTCACTCATCGCTCACACGTGTCGGTCTTTGATGGTGATCCGTATCGCTTCCGGGAGAGCCAACAGCGGGGAAAGAAGTGAAAGGGACTAGACAGACAGGTCTTCGGGGGGTGGTCAACTTTTCGGTTGACAAACACACCTGACAGCTGGCTCAGCTTATGCCCGGGAGCCAGAGGTTCACACAGAATAGCGGTGTACAACTGAGCTTCGTATTGCGAAAACCCAAAACTAGGCAAGTTTCTTCTAAAGTTCGGCCATATGCCATCACTCCCCCAATGTCAAATCCTTCTACAGAAAGAGCAACGAGACATCGTCTAGTTGCTCCTTAGAGTGGCTGCGTCTTTGCGTCTTTATATCAGTCAGGACTGGGAGTCCATCCGCTATTAGGAACAGTGATATAAGTTCATAGCTAGGGTCTGGCATCGGACCCATACGGAGCCCATCGTCACAAGCACTTGAAAGTAGGGTTGTGCCAAATGTAGCTCAGAGTTTCCCCCTCACAATCACAATACCAGGGTGCCTTAGTCACCGTATTTGGAGCGCCGGTTCTGAAAGGCCGGCCGAGTCCCCTCAAGCACATCTACCACCAGTTTCTTAACAAATGGGTTTTCAATTGACCCAGACAAATACGACGCTTTATTGCCATCTGTCGTATCCAGCGACGAATGAATTATCTGTTCGGCATCACAGCAAACAGCAAGGTTCGGGTTGTGTGTAACCATGATTACCTGTCGTCGCTTCTTTGCCTCCTTGATGGCCGGTACTAGAAAAGCATAGACCGTCTGATTGTCCAGGTTCTCCTCTGGTTGGTCAATTATCAGCGGGATGTCATCTTTGCTGACGAGGAGAAAGAATACCAGAAGAAGGGCCCCCTTCTCACCAGGGGATAGTTGTGCTAAATCCCTGTCTCCCTGCTTTAAGGAGTATGAGACATCAAGATAGTCGAACATCCAAACAAAATCATATAATGAGGCAACATTGCTGTCGGATTTGAGCTGATCTACAGCTTTCGTCCGTTCGCCGTCCTGAAATCGACTATCCTCCGTTAGATACCGGCCAATCGTCTCGACGAAGGCAATAGCGCCCTCAGCATCACAGAAATCAGTCTCGGCCACCAATGCCTTGATGATGTCCACGCCTCTTTCTCCATAGAATGAACCGCTCCGACGCCTATCGACGAATGTAAAGAAACCCTCTGCAAACCCGACCTCTTCAACCTCTACGCTAAAGTCAAGCCTAAACTTCTCTTCGGCGAGAGGGTGCTGGTCAATGAAGTCCTGAACGGGTTTATACAGTTCACGATATATGTTTGCCTTTTTGCCTATTAGCTTGCAAATGCTAAACGCTAGATCCTTTCTCTGTCCTGATAGAACATCTAGCTCTTGCACTCGCAGATCCCAGCTGCCCAAAATCTGTTGGTAGTATTTAAGCGTATCTGGAATATCTTCACCTCCCTCGATTTGCTGTTTGCGAGCCCTCCAATCAGCCAGTGTGCTCAAATATACTTCGTACGCACGACTGGGTTCGTCCATCTTCGACTTAAGAACTTCGACCGTCTTGGCCAACTCTCCTAGGTCCTTACGTACTGTAGCTGCAGCTTGTTCGATCCCATGCAGTTCTTCGTGAATGGCCAGCTCGCAAGCCACTAGAGGCTCCCGGTTTGTCTTATAGGATAAAACACTATCCGCGGCAAGTCCCAGACTATCGAAATGGCGTTCATATTGCTCAAAGAAGCGATTGATCCGTGCCTGCAAGTTATCTAGGCCCTCGGATAAACTCTGGATATCAGCCTTTCGTTCGATAAGGGTCGCACGTCGCTTCTCTCCTTCGGTCAGATGCTTCTCCAAACTATCTCGCTTTTGCTTGTACTGATCTAGGGTCTCTGATTCCTCCAGTAGCAGTCTCTGTGCTTCGCTGTCGGTTTCAGGCTCAGGCACAACGTCTGGTTTTCGTGACATGTGCGCCCTAAGCTCCTTCCTCTTGTGCTTGATTGCACCCTCTATCCTCGCTCGGTACTCAGAGCTAGTCTCGTGTTCCAGTTTGACTATGTTTACATTCAGGCTACTCATTTTCTGTCTAAGTAAACTTATGGCATCGTCAATCTCCAGTGTCTTCCGAGAGATTAAAGCGGGTAAGTCTTGTTCACCTAACCGATCAGACGGAACGACGTGAGAGAAGATTACTCGCTGCAACTCGCTCTGGAACCGGTTCCTGGTACCGGATTCGACTTCATTGCAGATTTCCTCTATGCGATGCTGAGGTAAGTACTGAGCCAGCTCGGGTTCATCGGGCGGAGCATCCTCTTCAAGACTCCTCCGTGCTGTGGTGCCATCTCCCAACTCCAGCGTAGCCTCGAATGACGAGGCTTTGTTTTCAGGTCGCTTTCTGAACTTGTCCTCGTTCAGGAAAGCAAACCGTCCATGAGAATGAGAACCTGCAGCCAAGGCAATGATGTCGGCCAAAGCACTCTTTCCAGTGCCTTTGTTCCCAATCACTGCAACTAACTGGGGATTGAGTTCAATCCGCTGGTCAAACCACTTCTCACGAGTCCTGGACTCGGCCCTTTTGCAGATAGTTATTGCATCGATATACTTGGTGGGATTGTTATAAACACGAGTTACTGCAGGAGGTTGCTCGCCCACGTAACTTCTCTGCTGAGGTTCAACAATGACTTGAGCCAATCCCTCAAATGAGGGGTCTGCCTTAATCCATGTAGCGCGGCCCTCAGGAAACACTCCGTACTCACTCACACTGTGAGCGTCACTACCTGCCACTACGGGCTTCGGTCGTCCTCCCAGGGCATGTTGGAACTCATCTATGAAACCCTCGTTTACCTCTGTCCTAACACCTAGAATCAGATCTCTATTCTTGGGCTTGCGAGCTTCCAAGATGTCGGCTGCCTGCAATATGCTATCTGCCGAATGAGGGTGTTTGTCCCACTCTAACTTACCTAGCCCCCCATAAGTATCCCAGGGGAGTACAAACAGTCCCTGATCTTCTGGAAGACTGCTAAGCGCATCCAGAACTGAATCCAGCGATATCTCAGCCACGATCATCCCCAGTTTTGCAAAGTCATCTTGGCCCATTTCAGACGGTCTAAAACCGTGAGTTCTCTTTACATCGTCCCCCTGAGACTCTCCCAGTTCGGCAAACGCTTCCAGTGATATTGGACGCGTCTGTCCTCCAATTCGGATTTGCAGTTTGCTTTTTAAGTCTTGAAGGGTCTGACTACTCGTCTTATCGGACAATAGGAGGTGTCCATGAAGCTTACGGTTCATTGGAGCCTGTAGCCGAAGTTCCATTCCTGGGAAAATAACCTTTGAGAATCCCCTGTCACTTCTATTGAGACACTCCTGTATCTTTGAGTACCCATCGAATGTCCAATAGTCCATCACTGCAAAAGCAGCGACCTCTACCTCCTCCATCCTTTTCAGAATTCGGCTCAATGCCTCTTCCTCTTGCTGTGGCGACATGGTGTCAAACGTTTGACCGTTCCATGTGTGCGAAGCCGGCGTATGAATATGTAGATCCCAAACTCGCCATAGTGAACCTCTAGAAGACATGACCCATCCCTCCAACTCTGAGATGATAACAGAAGTGGCCACACTCAAATACGAGAATCTGGCTCTTAAGAACGATCGATGCACACTAGTAGCGTCTTAGTACCGACACTTATCTGGCTTTGCCATAGTATGGAGATTTTCCTTCTCAAAACCAACTAGAATGCCTGTTGGCATCCAGATATTCTGCCTCAAGCATGCGTTCAGAAAGACCAGTAACATTCCAGTTCAGTGATCTGGCTGATTTACGGACCCTATTGGGTGGCGTCTGCTCTTCAGGTGATGAAGGGTGGGGACCAAACTGGTTACGGCTATATCCTAAGGATCATCTCAAGAGGCACTTAACCACCTGAAACTCCGGGCCCTCTTAAAGGTGAATTGAGTACATGCCAGTTCATTCTGTTTTTCCCGGCCCCGAAAACACACACAAAGAAACGACCAGACATCGTCTGGTCGTTTTCACACATCGGTGTGTCGGGAGGGGGACTTGAACCCCCACGGTTATTAACCATACGGCCCTCAACCGTACGCGTCTGCCAATTCCGCCATCCCGACAAAAGATGGTGCCGAAGGTGGGATTTGAACCCACACGAGCGCGAGGCTCACGGCGCCCTGAACACCGCGTGTCTGCCAGTTCCACCACTTCGGCACGTTTGGTAATCAAAAAAATCACTTTTCAAGTTCAAGCGAAAGCACTAACTATAATAGCATATCTGCTATCGTGAATCAACTTGATTTGTTTCGAGTTTTGACTGCGGCGGAACCAGCGGGAACTGACTCCAGTTCCCGCTCTACCGCCTCATGGATTGGTGCTAGAGACGCCTCAATCTATCCTTTATCTCGCCGCTCTCCCAACTCCGGATGACGACCTCAAGGGGCATCTCGCCGGGCAGGGAGTGAGTGGCGCAACCGTAGCATGGGTCATAAGCCCGGAAGGCCATCTCCACCATGTTCAGGAGGCCTTCTTTGGGTTCTCCACCCTGGATCAGGTTCTGGGCAGCCTTCTTCACCGACATGCATATGGGCGCGTTGTTGTGCACCGTTGCAACAATCAAATTTGCTTTTTTGACGATGCCGCGCTCATCGGTGAAGTAGTGGTGGAACAGGGTCCCGCGCGGCGCCTCAACTACGCCCACACCTTCGTCAGGTGTGTTCTCCAGCCTCTGGCGCGTATCGGTGCTGGTGATCTCGGGATCCTGGATCAGCTCTACGCTCTCCTCCGCCGCCTGCATGATCTCCACCAGCCGCGCCCAGTGGTGGGCAAGGCGACCGTGGACCGGCTTTCCGCCCAGGGTCTCAAAGAGCCTCTCGTAGGCGGCCTGCGCCTTTGGCGTCTTCATGCCATCGGCGGCGTTAAGCCGGGCCAGGGGGCCAACGCTGTAGACGCCGCTGTCCTGGCCTCCCACAAGGCCCTTCCAGCCCTTGGCCTTCAGGTATGGGAACTTGAGATAGCTCCACTCCTCCACACCTTCGGCGATGTGGTCAAGGTAGTCCTTGCCGGCAAACTTCACGATTTCGTGGCCGTTGACATCGACGACACGGATCAGGCCGTCATAGAAGTCCACCTGATTGTACTCGTTGACAAGGCCCATGTAGTGGGTCTCATCGGCATAGATGTCGCCCACAATCAGGTCCACATACTCCTTATTGCCCAGGACCAGTTCCTTGAAGAGGTTCAGGCTCAGGTCGGCGAATTTCACGAAGGAATGGGCCATCTTCTCAATCTCTGCCCGCTCCTCCTCGGTTATTGGCCGCGACATGCCGCCGGGCAGCGCCGCCACGGGGTGGGTGGCCTTGCCGCCGATGATCTCCTGGATCCTCTGGGCGTAGGAGCGGTGCTTGATGACCTCTGTGGCCGCCTCCAGCCCTACCTTGGCGATGAGGCCCAGGATGTTGCGCTCCGCCGGGTCAGCGTCAGGCCCCACAACGAAGTCCGGCGCCGCCAGGGCGTAGAAGTGGGCGACATGGGAGTGGATGTAGTGGGCGTTGTAGAAGAGCTCCCGCAGCTTCCGGGCCACCGGGGTGGGCTCAACGCCGTAGACGGCGTCCACAGCCTTGGCCGACGCCATATGGTGCGCCCCCGGGCAGACTCCACAGATGCGCGGGGTAATCCGGGGCAGCTCCTCAACAGGCCGTCCCTCGCTGAACTTCTCAAAGCCCCGCAGTTCCGGCACTTGGAAGTAGGCGTTCTTGACGTTCCCCCTGTCATCCAGGAAGATTTCAATTTTGCCGTGGCCTTCAAGGCGGGTGATGGGGTCAATTGTGATGCGTTTGAGGCCTGTCATTCTGCAGCAACTCCTTTCTTCCCGCCGCCTCTATCATCGTCATCAGGGCCCTTCGTTGGACCGCCCGCTGGGCCGCCGCCAGACTCCTCCAGCTCCTCGACAACTGTCCGTTGCAGCAGGGAGTCGGGGAGACTGAACCGGTAGGCATAACCAGCCAGATCGGGCAGGCCGGCCATGGCCTCCTCTATCTCCTTCAGGTCGTCGGTCTCAAGGAGGGTGGCGATGGTGCTCACCAACTGGGCGCCCTGGTCCACAACGTCATCGGCCGGGCCGAAGCAGCCGCGGCAGGGCATGTTGGCATCAAGGCACCGGGCCCCGCAGCCGTCCCTGGTAACGGAACCGGCGCAGATGATGCCCTGCTCCAGGAGGCACTTTTCGGGATCAACGTCAACGGCCTCGTGAATTCGCTTAAAGCCCTTGACCTTCTTCTCTTCCTTCTTCCGCTCGCAGGTATCGCAAACCGTCTTGATGTTCCCGAAGGTAGCGCCCTTGGGGGGCAGCTTGCCCTCGGCTATGGCCGTAACGGCCTCCAGGATCATCTCTGGTGTCGGTGGGCAGCCGGGCATGTAGTAGTCAACCTCCACAACATCCTCAAGCCTGACAACGGTGTTGTAGAACTCCGGCAGGTAGAGGTCGCCCTCAGCCACCGCGAAGGTGGTCTTGGGCCTCTTGCCGTCGGGGTTTACCGTAGACTCGGTCTCGCTGTAGACCCGGTCGAAGATGGACTTGCGGTGGTGGAAGTTGGCCAGGCCTGGGATGCCGCCCAGCACCGCGCAGGCGCCGAAGGCTACCAGGGCGCCGCTCTTCTGCCTCAAGAGCTTGGCGATGTGTTCCTGCTCTGAGTTGCGAATGGCGCCGTTAAAGAAACAGACGTCGATTGACCCATCGTCCATGGCCTCGACATCCTTGACCTTGAAGTCCAGCGCCACCGGCCAGAAGACAATATCGGCGATTTCAGCGACATCCAGGATCTTCTCGTCGATGTCCAGCACCGCTACCTCGCAGCCGCCGCAGCTTGCTGCCCAGTAGAAGGCGAATTTCAGTTTATCAGCCAAGGTCTTCACCTCCGGCCACAATATCATCCTGCTTGAATTGACTGTAGCGGGCCAGGCGGTCACTGACTCTACCCATGGGGCCAAGGGCCCGCACCGTTTCTGTCAGTTCCCTGACGATCCCGGCGAACTTCTCACCCTCACTGGCTGAAGCAAAGGTCATTGTGAACCGCTCAGGCTCAATCCCCAGGTCAGCAATGAGATTCTTGATGGCCATGGACCGCTTGTAGGCCTTGTAGTTTCCGCTGATGTAGTGGCACTCCTGGGGGTGGCAGCCGGAGATTAGCACACCGTCTGCCCCCTCGGCGAAGGCCTTCAGCACGAAGGCCGGGTCCAGGCGGCCAGTACACATTACCCTTATGATTCTGGCGTTAAAGGGATATTTGCGCCTGGCGGTACCCGCCAGGTCAGCGGCGGTATAGGAACACCAGTTGCACAGGAAGGCAACTATCTTGGGTTCAAAAGCATGCTTGGCTGTCATGATGACGCGCACACCCCCTCGATCTGGGCAAATATCTGCTCGTCCTCGAAGTGCTTGATGCCGGCGGCCTTGGTGGGGCACGACGCCACGCAGGTGCCGCAGCCCTTGCAGAGGGCCTGGTTGAAGACGGCAACGCCCTTATCCTCGTCAAACTCAATGGCATCATAGGGACAGAGGGCAATGCAGATTTTGCAGCCGCTGCACTTCTCCTCTTCGTTGTAGGCGGCCACCGGGGACATCTTCACCTTCCCGGAGGCTATCAGTTGCTGGGCCTCGGAGGCGGCGCCACCAGCGTGGGCCACAGAGTCAGGGATGTCCCTGGGGGCCTGGCAGGTTCCGGCCAGGAAGACGCCGTCAACAGGGGTCTTGGTTGGCGCCAGCTTGGCATGGAGTTCCATGAAGAAACCGTCCTCGCCCTGCTGAAGCCCGAAGGTCTCCGCCACCTTAGGGGCATCGGCCTGGGGCAGCAGCGCCGTGTTGAGGATCACCATGTCGACAGGGATCTCGCGGACGACACCCAGCAGGGTGTCCTCGCCTCGCAGGACAAGGCGTTCTCCCTCATCCTCAATCTGGCAGCTTACCTCGGCGCTCTTGCCGCGAATGAAGTGGACGCCCTCTTCCTGGATGCGGTTGTAGAATTCCTCGTAGCCCTTGCCGAAGGCCCGCATGTCGATGTAGAACTCGAAGACCTCGGCGTCTTTACACTTCTCCTTCACCAGGTGGGCGAACTTGAGGCTGGCCATGCAGCAGATCCGCGAGCAGTACTCGGCGTGGTTGGCGTCCCTGCTCCCCACGCAGTGCACGATGGCAACGGCCTTGGGCACCTCTCCCTTGCTGGTCTTGACCTTGCCGTCGGTGGGCCCTGAGGCGTTGGTCAGCCGCTCAAACTGGAGGCCGCTGATGACGTCTGGATACTTGCCGAAGCCCCACTGGTTACCCTCTTCAGGCCTGAAGGACTGAAACCCGGTGGCAACCACGATGGCGCCGAAGGTCTCCTTGACCAGGACGTCCTCGTTGTCGAAGGTAATGGCGTCCGACGGACAGAGCTTGGCGCAGACCTGGCACTTGGCCTTGCCATTGTAGTAGAGGCAGTTCTCCCTGTCGATGACCGCCACATTGGGGATGGCCTGGGCGAAGGGGATGTAGATCGCCCCTCGCTGGCTCAGGCCTTCGTCAAACTCGCTGGCGGCCTTGCCGGGGCACTTCTCGCTGCAGATGCCGCACCCGGTGCAGTCCTCAAGGTC